>Ga0181379_1000779_pt1 | contig 15380 bp, 15 predicted proteins | sample 2SPOviralmetaG_FD_130115 | JGI IMG/M metagenome (GOLD analysis project Ga0181379, IMG submission 130115) | Marine viral communities from the oligotrophic San Pedro Time Series (SPOT) site, San Pedro Channel, CA, USA - 2 SPOT_SRF_2009-07-10 | ecosystem: Environmental > Aquatic > Marine > Strait... | reverse complement strand
GATATCGTACCGTACCTCCCATGCTGTTTTGAGAAAGATCACTCACAGATTGAGGGGAAACCATATGGAACTTACTTTTATGGGGAACAATCAAAACAGGGTATTGGTGTGGGACAACAAGATTTTATCACAACTAATAAATTTACTGATAATAATATTTATGGAACCCTACCGGAAGATATTCAAAAAACAATTAAGCTGTTTAGTAGCGAAGATAATTATATGTTCCTACGTAAGGGAGTCTATGATACAAAAAATAGCTTTTTGCAATGTGTCTTGGAGGCCCTAGAAGATGAACAGATTAAAGAATACAAAAACAAGGATAATATCGAAATATATTTAAATGATTTACGTCAATCTATTGCGAAGAGGGAAAAATATATATCAGTATGTAAACAATCTATGTACGATTTTAGTGACCAAGAAATTATTGATATACTAAAAGATCCCAAACAGTATTTTGACCCATATTATTTTACATCACTCTTAGAAAATTTCCTGGAATGCAACATATATGTTTTTAAAAGGTGTAAGACAACAAGAAGTCAATTAATGATACCTAGGCATCTACAGGGGTATTATAAGACTCAAAAACAAAATAGATGTATTTTTATATATGAACATTTGGGAAGTGATTCTAATTATGCAGATTATCCAAGGTGTGAATTGATTGTTAAATGGCGTAAGAACATAGCTGGGGATGTTCTACAATACGCAGATTATGATTCCAACTTGTGTAAGGGTGTTGTAGGTATATACAATCAATTAGTTACATCATATTCATTAACAACTCAAATTTCCGAAACAATTTTTACACTGCCAGATTCTCTAGATCTAATAGAACAGGGTATAGACTCATATGGTAAATGTAGGATGCTTAAGGTTAGATATAAGAAACAGATAATAACTATACTAACGGATCCAATGGCCCCGATGTTACTTTCGTCCGTATCTGAATGGCTTGTTACAAAAAATAGTAGTGAAGTGATTATCGAGTTTGCAGCGTTTCTGGGTATGTCTATTACAAAACAAAACATCAACAATGATGTGGCCAAGTCCTATGGAGGGAAAATAGGAAATCTTAACGTTACTATTCCAATTATTGATAGAAGTATATCTAATGGCATACCAACTTATGAACAAAATATAGACTATCCGATAAGTAATGTTTCATCTATATTAAATTATAATTTCTACAAGAAGGTATCTAGGTACATAATAGCTTATGTTATGTGGTTGTATTCGAAATATCTCTATAAGACCAAGGAAGACATAAGTATAAATAGTATGAACTCCTTCCAGAGAAGTAACATTAAAATAGATGAGAATTTTGTGTACGGAAATATTAACAAGACTTTTAGTATGAATAGTGGGGTTATGAGTGGTAATAAACTTATTGTTAAATCCGAGGAAACCCTAAAAAGACTGCTATATGTTTTACGTATTCAATCTAGAAATCGTCGTAAAATATTGACTTACCACACCCGTACAGTAATAGAAGATTATTATCAAGATATCACTGATTTTGACCAGTATCAATTCCAAGTTATATTACAGGGGGAAGATTCAGTTGATAAGTGGATTGGAGAACAAAGAAGTAAATATTTACTCTATGACTTTATACAGCATACCAAATTGACACCCTACTTTTTCCGTAATAAGTTGATAGACGATCATATATATCTAGCTCAAAACGTAGATACTTTAGAAAAAGCTTACAACATAGCGCATACATGGAATACCGATAATTATAATCCAGGGGAATCAACAGAACTAACTAAATCTAGGATGACTGATTATACTCTTTATTTGTATGTTAACAATGAGAAGATCGATAAGAAAGTTTATGGTAACAGTGTAACTGCAGAAAATTATAAAATAATTGGTTACAAGATAGAATCTATATCTGCGTTTACTGTTCTATTGAAATTATAGGAAGATGTTAACCGGATTATGCAAATAACATAATTTAAAATTGATTATAAAAGGACGCTTTTTATAATTAAAATCAGTTATGCCGCCAAAAACCCCAACTAAACGTTATCAAAAGAAAGATCCCATATCACATTGTCTTGACAGACCAGACATGTATGTGGGATCTACTAGGTTACGTGATATATCCGAATATGTTGCCGAATGTAAAGACGGTAATTATAATATTCTTAATAAACAAATTGAATCATCCCCAGCTGTTCTACGTATATTTATAGAAGCCCTATCTAACGCAATAGATAATGTAGAACGTAGTAGGGGTACGAAAACTCCATGCACTACAATTAAGGTGTCTATTAACAGTGAGACTGGTCAAACTACAATATGGAATGATGGTGATGTTGTTCCTATCGAGCTTAATGATGATGAGGGTGTCTACAATCACACTATGATATTTGGACAACTTTTGACTGGATCAAATTATGACGACGAGGAAGAACGAGTTTTAGCTGGACGAAATGGATTGGGTATCAAATTATGCAATATTTTTTCAACTAATTTTAGTGTGCAGGGATGTGACCCTGCGAACAAAAAACTATTATCTCAAACTTGGACTGATAATATGAGAAAAACATCTGAACCAATAATAACAGATTCTAAGGAAAAGGGGTTTACACAAGTTAGTTGGATTCCTGATTTCCCTAGGTTTGGTCTAGATGGTTATACCGATGATATTATAGCCCTATACAAACGCCACGTGATTGACGCTGCAATGCTATCAAAAATACAGGTTTATTTAAATGACGAACTGATCCCGATTAAGAATCTGAGTCAATATGCCATGTTATATGATTCTCCCACCGATGAAAAATTACTTATCAAAACAAAAACAAGCGAGGTTCTTGTCTCTGCAATTGGAATTCCTGGTTATGAAAGTATTTCATTTGTAAATGGAGTTTACACCCGTCTCGGGGGACAACATGTTGATGCATGGTCTGAAGCGTTGTTTCGTCCCATAGTAGATAAGTTCAATGGAAAAGACAAAAAGACTAAGACTAAAACTCCCAAGATCAATATTACAGATGTTAAAAACTTTTTCAGACTTTTTGTTGTCAGCACAGTAGTACGACCTGAATTTGACGGTCAGGATAAAAATAAATTAGAATCCCCAGCAGTTGAAACACAAGTCAAATCATCCCATATAACTACAATATCTAAATGGTCTGTAATGGAAAATATTGAAGATATTATCAAGAGCAAGGAGATGATGGTGCTGAAAAAAGCAGAACGTGGGAAAAAGAAGGTAAAGGTGGATGGGTTAGATCCAGCTAATAATGCAGATGGTAAATTCTCTACAGATTGTTCTCTTTTTGTATGCGAGGGGTTATCAGCAAAGACATATGTAGTTGCAGGTATTGATACTGGTGTATATGGTAAACAGGGACGAGATTGGTTTGGTGTTCTACCCGTTACTGGTAAAGTTCTAAATGTTAGAAACGCAACTCCCACGGCCATTACATTAAACAAAGTTATTGTATCTTTCATACAAACGACAGGATTACGCCATGAATTAGACTATACTGTAGATGCAAATTTCAAAACCCTATCCTATGGTAAAGTAATTATTGTGGCAGATGCTGACGTTGACGGCATACATATTGAGGGATTAATTATGAATCTAATTCATTCTATGTTTCCATCCCTGCTAAGTCGGGAACAACCCTATATAATAGGTATGAAAACTCCAATTGCACGTGTCTTTGGTGCAAGGGGTGTGGAAGATAAGTTGTTCTATGATGAACGCAGATTTAATGAATTTCTAAGGGAACAAACTAAAAAGATTAATGCAAAATATTACAAGGGATTGGGTACGACTAGGGAGGAAGATGTGCCTGATACTTTTGGATTGAAAATGGTTGAATATATAAATGATGACTTTGCCTCACTAAACATGAATAAGGTATTTCACAAAAAACATGCTGATGCCAGGAAGGAGTGGTTAGAGGGATATAATCCAAGTAAATACTCGTTTTGTTTGGATGATCAAGATAGTATATGTCAAATGAATTTATCTAACTTCCTAAACGGAGAAATGATCAAGTTTTCCCACGCAGATTGTGCACGTAGTCTCCCCCATATGGTAGACGGATTGAAAGAATCACAACGTAAAATTTTATATGCAGTCTTCAAACGCAACCTTAGATTCTCTGGTTCATCTCTGAAAGTAGCCCAATTGAGCGGTTATACTGCCGAACATTCTAATTACCACCATGGAGAACAAAATCTACAAGATACAATTGTTAACATGGCGTCTGGATTTCCTGGAACTAATAATATACCACTTCTATATCCGGATGGTGGATTTGGTACCAGATTAGAAGGTGGAAAAGATGCCGCTAGTGCGAGGTATATTTATACCAAATTAGAAGGGATGACTGAGTATATATTTAAGACTGAAGATTTACCATTGCTTACCCAAGTAAACGATGATGGTGATTTAGTTCAGCCAGAATATTATGTGCCAATAATCCCCATGATTTTAATAAATGGTTGTACTGCGGGTATAGGTACAGGTTGGTCTTGTAATGTGCCATGTTATAACCCACTCGATCTGATTGAAGCAATACGAAGTTGGTTAACAAATGATCACGAAATTATTGTTGAAGACCCCGACACGGGAATTAAATCTTCCATCATATCAGAACTAACACCCTGGTACAGAGGTTTTAAAGGTGAAATATCTAAAACTGGTGAAAACAAATTCACTACGGAAGGTATTGTGGAACCTGGTACTAAAAACACAAAGAAAGTTACTGAACTTCCAATTGGCTTATGGACCAATAAGTTTAAGGAGTTTTGCGAAGATTTGGTTGTTGATAAGAATCTCAAGGGTATGAAGAACTATTCTACAACTAGGGATGTTGATTTTGTATTGAATGAGTCCCCTGATGGAATGTCTTGCAACATACAGAATCTTAAGTTGCAGACTTATGTTTATACTTCTAATATGGTGATGTTTAATGAGGATAATCAGTTGAAAAAATATGATATGGTTGACGAGATTATTAATAATTTCTGTAAGGTAAGGTACGAATTTTATGTTAAACGTAAAGCATATCAAATACTCCTTCTAGAGAATGAAATTCGTTATCTAACAAATAAACAAAGATTCGTCCAAGCAGTTATTAACGAGGAACTAATTATCATGAATGTACCAGAAACAGATATACTAGAACAATTGGAATCCGAAGAGTATGATCAAGAACCAAAATGCGGTGGTTACGATTACTTATTGAGGATGCAAGTCCGTACATTCACTACAGAAAAGGTTAAACAGCTTGAAACTGAAATTAATAATCTAGATCAAAAGCTCAAGACCCTTAAAGCTACCTCGGAAGAGCAGATATGGAGAAATGAGTTAGATGAATTTGAGAAAAAATATTTATTATGGTTAAAAGATATGGACGGACGAGTTCCAAAGAAAAAAGGAAAATCTAAAAAATAAAATATCATAAATTAAAATGGTAGCTAAAGTTTCAATAAAAGATTATTGCTGGTTTAGAAAGCAATGTAAAGATGAACAAGAAGAAACTTTAAAACTTATCGATATTAATCCATCTAATATTAAATCACTTAAAAAAACTCAATCATGCCCTGCACGTCTTGATTTTTTAGATGTTACATTGTATAATGGAAAACCGACAGATCCTAGAATACCCCAGAACATGATGGAAAGTACAAATACAATTTTTCAATATGATGAAACAGACAACAGATTTAAACCTATTAAGAAAGCAAATAGTTGCATTGTATCATAATATTTTATTATAATAGATTATAATAAAATGAACACAGTAGCATTATCTGTAATATTATTAGTTATATTAGTAAGTTTACTAGTTATATTAGTAACTTTGAAGGTATTACGTGGTGGTCTTTGCTGTACTACAAATAAAAACTCGATGCCATCTGCACAGTATCCACCGGTCGAATCTTACCGTATTAGGTCCAAACGTTCCCGTAGTCGTCTGGGTGATGCATATACAGGACACAGCTTGTGTTCTGTGATGTAAATTATGATTAAATTGTATTATTAACTAGTAATACAATTACAAATGTAGTTCACCATCTATCTTATACTTTTCTGCACAAAGTCAGTTGCCTACATAATTTATAGTAAACTTTTCCCAATTTTACCAGATTTTAAAACACATCTATTTGTTTTAGGGTTCAAGATCTTGTCAGAGGTGCATTTTTTAACAGGTGTCTTCTTCCTACTGACTTTCCGTTTGGCAGGTGTCTTCTTCCTACTGACTTTCCGTTTGGCAGGGGATCTTTTTAATTTATTTTTTACAAAGTCATCTATATTATCAAGACATTTAACATATTTGACAATGTTAGCATTTTCTACGTATTCCCCCAAACCACTTCCCTGATGCAACGCATCTCCCTGGAGTCCATATTTAAAAGGAAATAAATACCCATCGTCCTCATAATATTTACTATTGATATTTTTCATAACTATACCCTTATCCGCAAACATATAGCTTATCGTCAAATCATCAGACAATTTACAATTAATATCCAATTTAGCTAATTTCTCTAGGAATGGAATATCTACCAATCTCTTTTTGTAAGAGATTGCCCCCCACCCCTCTACTATATCTACAGTTGGCCACCTTGGTTTTCTTTTAGGCCATTTTTTCCGATTAAAATCCATTGTACCCTCAAACTCTTCCCAGACAAAACCAGACCCAGTCCATATTATATTTGGGTATGTTACAGAAAAATGAATTAACTCATTTATTAGGCAAACTGGATATCCAATATCATCATCTATACTAATTATAATTGAATTAGGATCGCGGACAGCCTTTAGTGTAGGTAAAACTTTAGTTATCGGTCCAATATCATCAGCAGGTCTTCTAAATTCAATACGAGATGACATATCCTCTATAAATTTAATATCTTTGTCTGAATAGGGTTCCTTGTTTCTGTATAATCTCGGTAAAGTAACATATATTTTTCTAATATATGGATTTGTTAATATAATACTTAATGTTACACCAATTTTTTTCAATCTTAATGGGGATGAAGTTAGGGTAATGTAAACTCCATGTTTTTTAATATATTCTAGACATTTAGAGTTTAATTTACGGAGTGGTGTATTAAGTAATTCCCTATATTTTGTAACTTCATTTTTTTTCAAATTAGGTCTTACATATTTATCATAGATTTCTTTATCGACCATTTATTATTATTAGATTTTTTAATTTCTTGCGTTTTAAATACATAATTCCAAACTAATCCACCTATAATGCCGGATATTGCTCCAACACAATGACCAGATAGAGAAACTTTAGGGCTTTTCATAGATGGCCAAATTACCATAAATACTATCGATAAGAACATAATTATATCTAATTTTTTACTTGATACCATTTCCCAAGTTAATATACCAAATAATATTCCTGAAAATCCAATACTACAGGGTACATTAGGAAATATTTTATGGACCCCAACCTCTATCACTGCATTTATTGCCATTAAAAATAACAATAAGGCCATAAAATTGCTCCACCCTATCTTTCGTTCCACCCTAGACAGAGAATATAACGCTAGCAAGTTAGCAACTAAATGATTAATATCTAAGTGAACAAATTGAGAATAGAAAGCAGATAATATATCTTTCCCACATGGAACTGTTTTTACAATTGTAGTTATGTATAATAAAAATACAACTACCAAAGTAACACTTATAAATGTACACATGGGAACCTCTTTCAGTTGATCGATTATTTTCATTTATTTATTAAATAAAAATATTTACTCAAATAAATGACAAAAGAATTATATGTTGCACCCAAAAAGGATGAAAAGAATGATAAAGAAGAATTTTGTCCCGTGTGTGCATTAGCACCCCTAGTTGTTGCAAGCGCAGCTGGAAGTACAGCCGCTGGAACTTCTAAGAATAAAACTAAGACAAAGACAATAGCTATGTGGATATTTGCTGTAATTTTTACTCTAGGTAGTATAGCATTATTTGTATACTGGTACAAGGGTGACTGTAAAACTTGTAAATAAATTTTAATTTTACATCAGAATTAAAATTTTATACACTTGGTGGCATCTCTATCGTATAAGTTTCATCTATACCCGGAAGATTCGTATCTTCAACTAAATATTTCATAAAATTACTATTCAAATCTTCTTCTGTATCCTTAATACCAGCATCCTTTCTAGCTTTCACGTATTTATCGTAATACTTATCTTTGAACTCAGCATTCGCTTCATCCAACTCCTCTATACGTTTACGTGTTTCAAGAATAATACCCCTTACTTCATCCATCTTCTTAATATGCTCTAGATAAGTCCACGATAATTGAGCCTTCTTCACACGCAACGTAATATATTCATCATACGGATCAGCATCCTCAGGATCCTGCTTAGATTCTGCCAACAGGGCTTCCTCACGCTCTTTAATATCCGTTACGGTCTTCTGCTCTTCAGCTTTTTTATTCTTAATATTACTAGAAACAGCCTGCGTAGTTTCCTTACGTATATCTATTTCCGCCGTTTCAGCAGAATAGTCAGACTTTTCCGTCAATGGGAATGGTCTACCCACATAAGCATGAAATATTTGATGATAAGAATCAACATTTCGAATAATAAACTCTGCACGTTGATCTGCCTCTTGGGGAGTTGCATAATTACCCCGTAGTTTAGCAAAACCATAGACCCCGTTGCTGTTCGGAGTCGCCCCCTTCGCAGGTATAAATGAAATTAAACCAACTGCTTGCATCGGTGGGGGAGGATCGGCATACGTGCGATCTACCCGAGGAAATTTCTGCACAAAAGCATCATTATTCAACTCTCCAATTGCCAATGTAACTTCATCTTCAGTTAAAGCAGGTGCACCCTGTTCGGGTCTCCAACGATTCTCCCTGTCACGATCTTCAGGTGTTGTTAGTGAACTTTCTTTAGTCATAGACATTTTATAGTTACAATATATAATTCTTTAAACTACTCATCGTCATCTGTTCCGTGACCGCAATAATCACTCAATATTTCTTTTGTTTTATCATAAATACGTGATTCGTGTAATTCATCTAATAATTGATCAAAAATAGCATGGAATTCATCTGTATGACCAACACTTTCACATATCACATGTGATAATTCATGCGCCAAAACATACGCTAACATATTCATATCGTAATATTCACCATTTTCATCCTTCATACACAAATGAACCTTGGCCTTATTAATAGTATAACTTTTATTACCAACATAATACTCAAGGTCATTTATACGTCTTCTAGGCCCTGGATTGGCATGATTCGGATTTAATACTGACAATGCACCTGTCCATCTTTTTTGTTGTTTAAAAAATTTTTTATAGCGCTCTACCAATGTATGTAGCACGGGATCATTCCTAGCCATAGCAAAATATTCCTGTCTTTGGCAATGTATCAAATAAATTATTAAAATAATAACAATACATCCTAAAAACCAACCAATATATTTACTATTAAAAAATCCACCTGAATTACTTTTTCTTTTCATTTAGTATTAGACCAGAGAAAAGTTATTCATCCAAAATTCCACATATAAAATTATATATTCTTTTAGAAATTATATCACCTATTCTTCTCTCCTTATCATTAGCAATCACATATTTCATATCAGACAACAACTTCACCCTCAAATGCTCAGGAGTCCTCTCATATTCCTCCATCAACTTTGACATACTACCATATCTAGCAACCACCACATCTGCTATCTTCTCCGTCACCTGCGGTATTGAAGACAATGTATTTATAAACCATACTGTCGGAGTCATATTCGCCTTCTTTTTCTTCTTCAAACTTGCCGAATATTCACTAGCAGATATCTTCTTCTCCTCACTCTTAAAATAATCATTACCATCCTTATTCAACTTATCCAACATCTTCTCCAAATACAAAGCAGTCTCATGCAAAGATGCCGTCTTATATACCTTAATATTATCCCGTAACTCAGTATTTATAATACTACCAACCAAAGTAGACACCGGCACACCACTCACTTTACTATTCAATTCCCTATCCAAATTACCCTCTATAATATACATTATCCTCTCTGTTGGTATACCAGTTCCCAATAACCTAGCCTTTTGCTCTCGAGATCTACCATCGCATATACTCGCTTTTAAATCCTCCACAGTCTTTCTCTCTATGATTAATAACGTCTCTTCACCCCTCATAAATACAATATCACCCAAATCAAGTTGCTTAACTCGAAACCGGATATTTTTACTCTTATTCAACTCCTGTTCGAGACCATTCTCGCGCATATCAAGTACCATTTCAATTTGATTGAATTCAGCCATTTTATTTACTTTTCCTTCTCCTTATACCCTTTCTTTAGAACAATCGAAATCAATTTTCACAGATGGTCCACCAAAAACGTCACAAGTACATACTCCGTCTTTACATTTACCATCAGCTGCATCATGATCTACAAAAACACAAGCCTGATAACAAGTTTAGGGATCTATATCCCAGCAATCATACCCCTTGAATCCAACATTACATACACACTCGTTATCAATACATTTACCACCATGATGGAGATTACAGTATTTTTTACATTCTATTCTTTCTTCACACGTTTTGCCATACCAAGTGGGAGAACACGTACACTCTCCATCAATACATCTTCCGTTGATACAATATTCTTCGCATGGTCGTTTTATATCACAAAATTCTCCGGTATGGGTAGGGTAACATACACATTTTCCCTCAATACAACTACCATACTTACAATTATCACTTTGGTCTGCACAAGGTATTTTTACATCACAATACGCACCCCACCAACCTCTATCACAATCACAGTATTGATAGTTAGCATCATATTTTCTACATTTCCCGTGTTTGCAATCATTGTCATTAATACATGTTTTATATTCATCACACCATTTTCCAGTATAATCATCCTCACAAATACAAGCTCCATCATGACACTCGCCATATACACAGTTCTTTTCGCAAGTTTTTTGTTTACATATAGTCTTATCACAACAGAATAAACAATTTGGGTTATCATACCAAGTTGAAGAATCAGACGAACACCCTAAAAACTCATCTGCACTAGATGGGAAAGTACATACATATGGCGCTCCTAAATCATCAGGACATTTTTCTAGTCTGCATTCTATTTCATTACAAGGTCTTTTACAAGAACTTGAAAACATTTATTATTCTTACTATAAAAATGATTTTTTGAAATAAATATTACAATTAAATAGAAAATGACGACTTTCTATCGTAAACAAGGACGTGATGCATTACAAACAGTCCTAAAACAACAAAAAAACATAACAGTAATAGAAAAGAATATCTATGAATTAATTAAAGATAATGAAGACCAAGAAAATCAATATAAAATAATTATACTACAAATAATTGGAGACATACACAATGGAAGATTATTAAAAGATATATTAAGCGATATTAAAAATAATAAAGTAATGTGGAACCATTCTAGTTACAGCCAAATGGCTAATAATATAGCTGAACAAAATGAATTCATCCGCAACCCATTCGAGGTCGAGGAAGGAGTCTTTCAGTGTAAAGCTTGTGGTAGTAAAAGAGTATATTCATATGCTCGTCAGGATAGGAGTTGTGATGAGGGTACAAGTGTTTATGCCCAATGTGTCGCTTGTAAAGCAAAATGGCGTGAACGTGGATAAAATTTCTTGCCTTTAATAAATGGGTATCTGTTTTAGTTTATGTGAAAATATGACTGTAGATGATAATTTAGTCATCAAATCTAGACATATACCAAAAAAACCAAAAAGTATTAACTTTATACCTAATCGTCCCAGAACAGTTAGATTTAACCCTAAATCTGAAAATTAATTATATATAAATATATAATTAATCTAACATATAAAACTCCCCAGGGGTGTTAAGTTTACTCGGAGGATCTAGATTTTTAAAATACAAATTATATGCTATACGTGGCACTTTATTTTCTCCACGTAATTCATTCCAACCAAAACCATTGCGTACAAAATATATTACTACTATATTATATCCAAATTCCCCAGCCATATCATAATATCTTTCACGATCTTCTTGTTTCGGATTTGTAGCATCTATAACCACATTCTTACCCGCTTGTAAGACTTTCTTAACCTCCCTAATCATACGTTCTTTATTGCTCTTAAAATTATCACTAGAAATATGCACATAACCCTTCGGAACTAATTCCCTTTCCGCATATACACTTTTACCTGCACCTTGCATACCTACCATTACTACCATAGTCTTTCCCTCTCTAATAACCACGTTGCTAGGGGTAAAAAATTCTTCCGGAGAATAATATGGTAATCCCATGTTCATCGCAAATTCCTTATCTGTTGCCGCAAAATCCTGTGGACGTCCCAATGCATCTCCCACAAAAAATCCATAATCCATATGGTTACCTATTAATTCCATGAATTTACTCCACATACCTATATCAGGCTTACGATATTCATCATGACCAGTAGCAATAAACACGTAACACGGAATCCCCAATTCCCGTATTAATGTACTTATTCTTTCTACTCGCTCATATTTAGCTTTCTCGGGTTTAACACCTTGATTTGTAAATAAAACAATAGTATAACCCTTCTTAAACAACATTATTAAGTCCCTTTTTCTATTTGGTAATAATTTTATATCCCACGGTTCTGCTCGATATGGTTCTAACTTTTTCTCAGAAAAAGTTAATGTCCAATCTACATCAAATGCTGCTATGTATTTTTGAGGAATTATTGGAGGTACATAATAAAATAAATCTCCACTCCTCTTGAATCTTATTTTACTTGTATCATAAAATTCATCAATATTAACAACATTTAATAATTCTATCATATCATCTACACTCACACTCTCATTACTATTATCCTTAAAACATTTCAATATATTTGGATTTACCGGTACGTCCATTTATTATAGATACATATCTATAATAAATAACTATTTCATATTTATTTAAAACTCTACAACAATCATATCTCCATCCTGAAGCATAGGTGGTGGTCCTCCAACTCTTGGGAGCCTAGGTTTTGGATCTAATTTATTTGTAAACAAAGTAAATATTATAATACAAATAAAGAATGAACCAATTAATGACATTATTGTAAAACCAGTCCAAAAAGCCATAGGCTTATTTTTAATTGCTTTCTTAATATTCTTATTATTCTTGGACATTTGTTTTTTATTCACCTCATATGGCTCTTTTTGCATAGGCCTATTGGGCGGCATTTGACTCACTTTAGTCGGAGTGGGTCTTGGAATTGCTCTCGGGGCAGGTCTCGGGGCAGGTCTCGGAGCAGGTCTCGGAGTAGGTTTCGAAGGTGAGGGACTGCTTATCATATCCACAGCCCGCATATCTGTTTTGCAATTATTTACACAAGCAATTTTATTGTGTGGATTGTATTCACAATATTCTAGACATTGTTTATAAGATTGCTGTATATCACCTGTACCCCTTAACAAACTAGGAAAATAATGAGGAGCTTGAACAAATACGGGTGCAGGATTTAATTGGTAATTACAGGGAGCCCTACCCATATGATCCATAGCTTCTTTCATACAACTAGCCCAGTGGGCCCCCGCACTGCCATCATTAAAAAGAACATCGTTATTGGGAAAATCATTCTGAAAAGCAGCACTTGTTTCAGCTACACAACTATTTAACTCACTAATACCTTCGTCTTCTTTACATCTTTCTTTACATGCTTTACAAGGATTTAAAGTAAATGACATTTATTCTTATTAAATATAATATTTACATAAAAATTATCTCTTATTCCGTTTACTATATGTTCTAACAATTAATACTATTAAAATTACTACCAGTGACGGTAAAAGTAATAAAAATAAAATAGACGGTATTGCTTGGAATAAGCTAATATTTGGTTTAATATATAAATCAATATTAGAAACAGGTATCTTAGCTAAGTCTAACGTATTACTTAAATACGTTTTTAAATCTTGAAACTGGTTAAACTCTAAAAACGCACTTCCCTGTCCACCTAATAATTTAGCAGATCCAGACCAATGCAAATTACCAGAAATATCAAGTGTTACACAATTTCCATAGGGTGTAGAATCCGCTGTGTACACTTGTTTATCACCATTAATATCCACCAACTCTACACTCAATATACTAGGAAAAATTATATTATTAACTGATACTGTTTCTATAATTTTAAGTTTTCCTATTTTGTGTAATATAGGGGTCTCAAGATTTTTAGAATATATGTTGTATCTTGTAGGGTATTCATCTCCTACTTTAACAATAGTTTCTTGTCCTGGAAAACAAGTAACCATATATTGGACATCACCATCAATATGGAAATTGATCCACATATATCTACCCAAACCCCCCAATAGTATACGAGTTTGCATAATTGTTAGGGATGCGTCTAATAATAATTGTCTAGGAGTATTTGTTCTCATCCACTGATGATCAAACCAACCATCGCCATTATTATGGGTTGTAGTTGCACTAGAGCCAATACTTATTTGAGATTGACAAGAAAGCTGAGGGTAAGATAAATATAGTGTTCCTAAACCAGATTCACATGGTGCACAACCACCGTCACCATTAAAATTTGCTGCTTGGACCTTTTCGAATTCTGTATACGCGCTAAAATTATTACCTGTTTGGTTACAGATAAAATTGAGTGTAAATTTTTTATCTGTGGAAACAAATTCTATACTACCTCCATCATACATAGACCATTCAGCTGTAAATTTGAAATTATTCGGATCTGTTACTGTATATGTACCCGGACATATAATATATGGAGAATACCTCCAAGTATTTTTTCCATTACCAACTCCCATAGATATGAAATAAACAGTTGTCGCGCCAAGTGGCAAGCAATATTTATCTCTAATTTTTTTGATTCCCAAGTCTAGACGCATTATATAATACATTACATTAGCATCATCATAAGTTGCATACCCCCAATACCAACCTATTATTCCTTGTTCAAATCTAAATAACATAGAATCTTCTATACTATCTAATTTATTAAGTGGATAAGTGCCCAAGTCATTATTAGGCATTATACCTGTTAAACACGCTCCACATAGTTCTTTGTGGTCATTTGCGTTCGTAATTGCTTTTTTACATTCTTCCATTTTACGTTTATTATATGGTCTAAGTAACCCAGAATTACATTTTATGTACTCAACCTTGTCTAATGCAACTTTCTTAAGAGTGTCAAAGCTCGCAGTTTCCATTGTTTGGGGGTATTCTAATGTAGGATAATTAGGAAATCTTTTATATAAATAAGTTACTAAGATTAATACTATTAAAATAGCTAGGAATATTATATATTGTTTCATTTATTATACAATCAATTTTAAGATTTTAGGATTTTCAAACTTTTTCAGATT
>Ga0181379_1000777_pt1 | contig 15403 bp, 19 predicted proteins | sample 2SPOviralmetaG_FD_130115 | JGI IMG/M metagenome (GOLD analysis project Ga0181379, IMG submission 130115) | Marine viral communities from the oligotrophic San Pedro Time Series (SPOT) site, San Pedro Channel, CA, USA - 2 SPOT_SRF_2009-07-10 | ecosystem: Environmental > Aquatic > Marine > Strait... | reverse complement strand
TCGGCTTCCTATAACATTCTTATAATTTAGGTATAATTGCTCGGTATTTTCGGGAATGGTGATATTGTCGAGGCTGTCTGCACATGTAAATGCCTGTTGCAGTTCCTTGTATGTTTTAATTTTATTTTCGTTGCTCCGTAGTTTCAATATCTTAAACGAATCTTTCATATGCATCCTAATTTTTAACTCCGTTTCGTCAACCTGCACATATTTACATATATTAAAATGTTGCTGTAGTCTTGAATTTTTTGTAAATAATTCGGGATTTTCTTTAGCGACTGCGTCTGGTAGTTGTAATAACTCATTGACCTGTTCGTATGCATTCCTTGCCATTGTTTGTTCATCGCTGTCAACTGCCGTGACATGCTTTTGTGTATTGATATTCGATAACTCCTTGTCGGTCATCGCCTTTTTCACTTTTTCATGTTTTGTAATTATTTTAAACCCTGCATTGCGTAACATCATATATAAATGCTGTTTCGGGTTTGATTGAAAAGATATTTTATTGTATTTATAATGTGTGTAGGTCTTGATAAATAAAGTATATTCTTCCTCGGATGCATCATGATAAAAATCTATCATGCTTTCCGCATCGCTCTGCATCTGCATTTTTTCCAAGTTGGGTTTATCAATGTCGTCAAACATACATCTATTTTGTAAAAACATTAAATTGATACTCGTTGGGTTTCTACATCTGGTCATTTGCTGGAACATTTCATCGCTTGTAATCGTCGTTGTGTTATATATTGCATATACATCCCGCTTCACCTGTAGGTCGACACCTTGTACGATTTTTGGGTTAAATCCTGCCTTATCGTGGCTATCTAAATGGTCGGGCGACTTTGTGAATTTGCTCACATAGTATACGTTAGGGTCTTTCAACAACTCGTCGGCCTTTGTCAGTTGTCTATATTCATCTGTAATAATTAGATATTTATCTTTTGTTTTGATTTCTTCATATATTGCTTTTTCGTCAGTCCATTCGATAACCTCTACCCCTTCCCACTTTTTAAACTGATTTGTGATAAAACATACATCGTCGTCCCTGACACTCTTCACGAAATCAACAACCATATCGGATACGTTTTTGTCAACGCATATTAACATTTTACATGTCTTAATCATGTTGCATAATCGCTTAAAAATCTTACACACCGTTTTATCCAATGTGGTTGATAGTACCAAATAACATAATAGGGCGTCTATCTCGTCTAAGAATAAAATATGGTTAGAATAATCTTTAAAGGGTATTTTGCCTATACTATCTAATTGAATTATAACTGAGTCGGACTCGCTAAATTTATTTTCGTATTCGTAAAACTTACAATCAATTCCCGCCTTGCTTATATTCGTGTATTGGTCTCTGCCTAATTCTATGCGGTTAGTAATTGATATAAATTTATTGCTTGTCTCTTTCAAATAATGGATAAAGGAATACGTCTTACCTGTCCCCGTATCGGATTGGACAAGGGTTGACGGATAACCATTGGCATATATCGACGGCTTATCCATGTCTTGGACATGTTTGCAATTCATGACAATGTTGGGTTCGTTGATGTTTTGCGAGATTGGTTTAAATTTCATTACCTTTGCGTCATAATCCTTGTTAAATGTTGCGATGATAGATGTCTCGATGTATTCTGGGTCTGCCATATTCCAACATTTCATATTGCCTTCGTATTCATAATTATCATATTTTTTATTGTATTCTTCCCATATATCATATTTGCCAAATGCACGACATGCAGTTGTGAACTTGCGCCAGTCGTTATAATTCGTCCATGTAGTTGTAGGTAATTTGTTGCACATTTGCATAAATGTATTGTCATCTACATCATAACAAAACATGCATGCGTTGTCATTACTTGTTGTCGGTGGCGGTACAAGCGATTGCAAATATGTTTTTAATTCACTGGGCATGGGTTGTGGTTCAATGTCATTTACAATTTTATATTGAATACCGTTCAACATACTACCAGACGCAACAACATATCCTCCCTGTGTTTTGATGTCAATGAATTTTCCATGGGGTCTGTTTTTATAACCAGTCTCATAGCAGAAATAAAGATGGTAGCCACCCCTCGGAGTTTCTACACAATGTGTAAATGATTGAAACTGTGGGAACCTTTGCAAGAACTCAGCGTCGTCGTCTTTGTATAAATCTAAATCAACAACTAAAATATTATTGAGTTTGCCACATGGCACGCCCAGTTGCCCACATTTGTTAAATTTAAAGTTTTTTGTTTTCCATTCTTCGGATGGATTTTTACTATTTTCAATTAGATGAAAGGTTTTAAACATCTTTACTCTAGGTATCATTTTATTGTCGATCATTTGTATACTTACTACATATCTTTTTAAACCCTTTATTTTACGCACTTAAGTTCTTTTTGTACGGCTTTGTGCTGTAACCCTTGTTTATGGATGTTGTCGTACATATTATATGATGTATATAACGTCACTAATCCAGTGCCTCTCTGTTCACTGAGCAGATGGACTTTATCGAATTGCTTGGAGTCTATATAATGTCGCATCAGTATTTTGGCTATTTTCGCCTCTCCCAACTTATGTATACTATATTGTGATGCAAGGACATTGATATAACCATCGCTGGACTTTTCCCCACTTTTCTTTACTGGCACCAAAAAACTACCGTCCTGTTTATTTAACTTTTTCATTTCATCTAAGAAACTCTTATCGGCGATGGCAATATGTTTCATGCCATGTGTTTTGGCTGTTTTGTAATCTACTATAAAAAAATCGAGTTGTTTTTTACGTTGTTTTGGATTAAACACGATGGTATTTTCGGTAATCTCTTTCGGCTTCTTATATTTAATTACTGCGTTCAAGTCTCTGTTCCTTAACCCATGCATTACATGCATGTAATTGAAGATGTATGGTAGCCCAGTTCCCTTTAATTTTTCTAACTCTTTTAGTAATTCGCTATAAGATATTAGGGTTTTTGTATACTCTCTCGATTTCATTTTACGTCTTATTGCTATGTCGTCTTTCAATTCTTCTCGCATGGTTTCCAGTTTTGAGTATGGGTAGTTAAGTGCGCGTCTCAATTTCAATATAATAAAAGCCTTATTTGACTTTGTGTTCGGATTTTCGATTTTATCCAAAAAATCAATAATGGTGCTTTCGTCATCGAAAATATTGATTTTTTTAGAGATTGTCTTGTATTGTTTTTTGTATTCACTAATTGATTTTGGGCTGAGTGTCTCCTGTTGTGTAAATTCTTTAAAAATATCGTCGATATCCATACCTGCCATTGTCATATATATAATATTATATATAATATTCATCCCTTTAAACCGCGTCAAAGGTTAAACTTTTTCTTATAATCCTGTATCGATTTATGCAAGGTGTCTTTATTCCATAAAATGTAATAGGATAAATAACCCGCTCTCGTGGGGTCATTGCTTTTGAGGTCTTTAGCGTGTCTTTTTCTATACGCATCCTTTCTTTTCTCATCCTTATGGATTGTATAGTTTTCATGCTTGGATGACCCAAAGTGAACACGTTTCACTTTATCATTATCAAGCATAAAATGTGCTGTGTAACGTTTGTCTGCTTTTGCCGTTGATGGACTGATTTTTATCAATTTAACCATTTTATATATATCCTATATATTATTTAAACTGCATATGGATTATAATTGAACCATAATATATTAAAAACAGTATTATGCCTGTACATCCAGTTCTAAATATGAATTTGCTAAACCCATAATCGTTGCAATGTGTATGTTGATTTAGTTCATCAATTTCAAGTATCATTATATATTGTATATATAATTAGGAAATCGAATGACTATGCTCAGTGAGTTGTCCTAGGTATTTCCATGATATCGAAAGGTTGGTACCAGTCCACGTTGTCACCCCAGTAGTTCCATAATTTTCCTCGGTACCAGTTGTTATTTTTGTTACTATTTTATAGGTGTCTGTCGAATCAACGAGGTCGAACCCCTTAATATTTAGGGTCGTATGCATTGCTTGGTCACTTCTACAGTATTGGGCGCTCGTACTAAAACGGTTACTATATGCATTATTTTTATGAATTTGTATATATGGATTCATTCTGGTTGTGCCGTCATTTTTAAACGTTAAACTGATATCGATTTCCCAGACACCTTCATAATCGGCATTTGTTATACTCATTATGCCGCTGGTTGTCATGTTGACTGCCGTCAGGTTCGCCCCATATGTCTCAATACGGTCGGCCGCTATTGTTACGAGTGGTTTGACGTAGAATGAATTGCCACCCCACGAGTAGACACCTCCAACAAATGAAGATGTCCCATATGACACTGTGTGTAATCGTTGAGTATAATTTAGCGGTAAATTATTCAATGTTATTGACTCGGCTTTTATACTGTGGATTGTCAATCTGGCATTGTTGTTTGTATCGAAATTGCCATTGATGGTAGCATTTGTACTATACCTCATTCTTGTGTTAGTTGCTTCACGTGACATCATTTGATATTCGACGTTTCCTGATGCCAGACCGTTACTGTCTTCATCCGCGAATATGATATTATTCTCGATATATAATGAACGACTCTTAAGGATATTCTGGTAAGTGTTGAAGAGCAACTCAGTGTCAGTGATTATTGTTGCGTCACTGTTTCTAATTAGGACGCTAAAATAAGCATTGACTGAGGCGGTGGTTGCTGTTGTTATTTTAAGGCTGGGTGTTGTGATTTCAGTTGTAGCAACAATATTCGGTGCTGTTAAATTATAAGTGGCCGTAAATCGAGGTGCTTTTAAAATACCGTTGAACGCGTCATAAAATAAGGCGGACGTATTACCCAGTTGTTTTTCTTGGTTCGCATTATCCTTATTCCAGAGAACCACATTAAATTCGTTACCGCTTACACCCGCAATGAGTGGTAAATCCATTTTTATTTTATTTGCTACTAACAAATGTGGGTGGTTAATTGTAACATCATTATCAAACGTTTTAGCCCCTGTGATAGTTTCTGCTGAAGTTTTATCAATATAACCAGATAACACTGACGGCTGTACGAATCTATTGTCTAACGTCTGTGTTTTATATGTGATTTCGCCATCGCATAAAAAATCATTCTTGCAGTCCAAAGTGGCGTTAGTTAATTGGAGTACCTCCGTGCCGCTTATATAGTACCTGAACCCAGTATTTGATGCGGATTGGAACCGTACATGACCATCGGATGCCCAGAACGCCATATTGAAACCAATGCCAGTGGTATACTGGCCTCGAAATCCTTGATACACGTTAGAACTATGATTAAAGATAGTTCCCGTATCCATTGTTATCTTTTCTATATTTGTATTGGAAGTGAAGGTTTTCACGCCTCCTATCGATTGTGCTGAAGATTTATCTACATAGCCACCTAATGTTGTATTTAATGAAGACGTTAACACATAATTAGACAATGTTGTATTCAATGCGGATGTCAAGACATAATTAGACAATGTTGTATTCAATGCCGTTGTTAAAACGTAGTCGCTCAGTGTTGTAGCTAAGCTTGTATTTGTTGGATAGGCTGTGAGAGTCGTTGCAAGGCTTGAGTTCGTAACGTAATTTAATAATATTGTAGTTAGGGCTGTAGATTTAACAAACCTATTATCAAGGGTTTGATACTTGTATGTGATTTCGCCTGTGCATACAACATTATTCGCTGAAATTGTACCACTGGATGTAATATTAACAATAGTCAATGTGCCTGACAACGAGAGATTTGTTATATTAGCATTAGTTACATTTATTGTTGTCGAATTCAATGTAACAATATCACCTACTGTCGCCCCCAATGTTGCCACATCTATTCCTAATAATGAAAGTTCATTTATTGTCAAATTTGCTGAGGAATAGCCACGTATAGAACGACTCATTTTATAATGTATATATATTATAATTTTAACTAAAATCTATAGTATATATGCCTCTCTGTATTTTTAACACTTTCTTACCTTCTCGTTTTAGCGCCTCCTTCTTCGCTTTTTTTAAATCCTTGTTATGGCAATTATTTAATATCTGCACAATCTCTGGCGGGAATTTATCGAACTTCTTATCATAATATGCGGTAGCATCATCATAATCTAACTTATTCCAGTCAACATTGCATGGCAGTTCTCCGTCTGGTATAAAGGGTGAAAAGTCCTTTATTTCGTATTCTAAGCCCCATAGTTCGTCGTTCATTGTATAACTTACATATAGATTTTATTTTTATAACCACGAGGTATAAAAAATAATCTATATATATATATTATAATGAGTCTCGAAGATGTCCAACAATCCATTGATAAAATCCATATTGAAGACGGGTACGATAAAGAAGCCGATGACACAAACGCAGAACTGGACACGGTAGATGTTACACATGACCCTTCTTCAATTTTAAAACCACGCCAGAAGCGAGGGAGACCACCGCTAACAGACGCACAAAAGCGAGGCTTGGCCATTGGTAGACAGAATCATAAATTGCGAATGGCTAAAAAGACAATTGCAGATATAGAACAAGCACAACAGGAGACACAACAGGAGACACCAAAGCCAAAGCCAAAGCCAAAGCCAAAGTCAAAGCAACGCATAATTTACCAAAGTGATAGTAGCGAAAGTGAAGACGATGTCATAATCGTGAAGAAGAAACCGAAGAAGAAGAAAAAGACAAAGGTAGTATATGAAAGTGATAGCAGTTCATCAGATGACGAACCAGAACCACCCCCACCCCCACAAATGACGAGACAGGATTCTTTTGTTCATCCACAATATGAATATAGGGGCGGTATATTTAGATGATATATACATGCGGGCACAATAAACGCATACGCGGTGCGTAAATCTATATAAAAACAAATTGGGGGACAGTTATATATGCAAATTGACGGAATCATCTATAGGATTATTGACAACACGACAAATAAAAGATATTATGGCAGTACTACCAAAACATTGAAATCACGCTTAGCCAGACACCTTTATGACTATAACAGGTACTGCAAGGATGCTATAAAATACAAACGGCTATACACGTCATCATTTAAACTTTTTGACGGTGGAGATTATGATATACAAGAGGTTGAGCGTATAAACTGCGATTCTAGAGAATTGCGGATAAGAGAACAATATTATATCGTTAACAACAATTGTGTCAATATCTATAGACCTGCCATGTTTGTGAGTGATGACAAAAAGTCATATAATAAAACTTATTATATAAACAATAAGGATAAGTGGAAAAAAAAACCTAAACCAAATTAAAGATGTTTAAAACAATTCCAAATAAAAATTTAGGTGCCCCAGAGTCGGTCGCGATGACATGTGATAAAGAACTAGCCAGTGATATTCCAGACCCGTTGCCTAAGCAAAGCGGGTTTTTGATGCTGGTTGTTGGTTCTTCTGGGTCTGGGAAAACGTCCTTCTTGATCAATATGATAAGCAAAAAGAAGAAAAAAGGAAAAGGAAGACAAAGCCTTATACATTGTTTTGATAAAATCGTCGTATGCAGTCCCAGTTTAAAAACGCTAAAAGAGGACATTTTCGAGAAGATAGACGATAGTCAAAAATACAGTGATTTTGATGATTGCATGAATGACATATATGACCATATGAAACAAAGTGAGGCACTGAGCAACACCGACAATCACGCAGACCAGACCAACCTATTAATAATAGATGATTGCGCAACACAACTAAAAACAAACAGACAGCGAGAAATGCAACTGGTGTCACTATTACAAAATCGCCGCCACTTGGGTGGCGGTGGTCTGTCATGTATTTTAATTAGTCAAAAATACAATATGATACCAACAGGAATTAGAAGCAACCTGAGCCATCTGGCGTTATATCGATGTAAAACACTGCAAGAGGAAGACACCATAGTAAATGAGGTGTTACCCATTGATAAAAAAGTGGCGCGTCAATTATTTGACTTCGTGTTCGATAAAAAATATCAATTCCTATTCGTTGATATGACATTGACAAAGTCGAATAAATTAAGATTTTTTAAATGCTTTGATGAAATTAATCTATAGTAATATTAATATATATTAGTATAATAACAATGGCAAACCCATGGATAGAACATGTTAAACAAAAGGCAAAAGAATTGAATGTTAGTTATGGATGTGCCATAACTTTACCAGAAGTGAAGAAGACTTACAAACCTAAGGCTAAACCAAGTAAACCCACAAAACCACAAAGAAAAACTGAACAAAAAAGAATGGCAATGGAAGACGTAGATGCACCGCCACCAAAACCAGTTGCTAAAAAGACAGTTGCTAAAAAGGCAGTTGTTAAAAAGACAGTTGTTAAAAAGAAATCGCCTGCCACCAAGGGCAAACCACAAAGAAAAACTGAACAAAAAAGGATGGCAATGGAAGACGTAGATGCACCGCCAGCCAAAAGCAAAAGCGTTTTACAGATGTATGACAGCGACACGGACAGCCTCATAAAATTTAATGATTTCCCAGAGGAGCAAGCGGAAAGACAAAAAAAGCCTGCTAAAAAGGCAGTCAAAAAGGCACCAGTTGCTAAAAAGACAGTTGCTAAAAAGGCAGTTGTTAAAAAGAAATCGCCTGCCACCAAGGGCAAACCATTGTCCTTAAAAGAAGAGCATAGCAAATTTAAGAAGAGTATAGCCGAACTACTGCCAGACCAAAAGCCATTCGAGATTTTCGCAATTGCAAACGATGAAAAATTGCAAGATGCGAGCGACGAACTAATCGATGACATGGGACAGACTTTTGATATTCTGGTTACCGCCGAAAATTACGCAGATGATGAAATAATCGAGCCACATGAGATTATAAAAATGATTAGTGACTATCTAGACCCAAAAGGCAAATATGCCGACCAAATTGACAAAGATGTTAAACAGGGTTTCGAAAAATTGAGCCCAGATGACAAACTAAAGTTAATAATTATAACTGTCAATAATCTTATTTTCAGTGGCGAACTGACGGACGCAAAAGCAATTAGGAGTATATATTATCCATCATTGTCTAAATACGTCTTAAAATCACTCAAGGCAACTGCTAAAAAATATAATAAAAAAGAACTATACATTTAAAGGGGTAACAATAGTCTATAATATATAATGAGTTCTGTATGCGTGTATTGCGATATTGGATGTAACCTATCGTCTTACCATGTTATGATGCATGAAATAGACAATATGAAAAAATTCCAAGCCTTTCATGACCAGTTACTAAATGAACCATTGCCAACAAGGGAAACAGATTTTATCCCGCCACACTTTGACAATATACATCAAATCAATACAAGAAATGGGTATCAGTATAATTTCGATACCAATGAATATTATAAATAATATATTATAATATATAGATGGTCGAAAAAACAGTTATAACCGCCAAAAAGAAGAAGAAGCAGAAGCAGAAGCAGAAGCAGAAGCAGAAGCAGTCACAATCAGTGCGAGTCAATGTAAATGTAAACACGAGACGAAATATAAATAACCGAAAAACACGTTCAGGATTACAAGCACCTTTTACCTCATTGCGGGGTCAACAGGTTCAACGGTCTGTGCCTTCTTCAGTAAATATTCAATCAGGAGGGCAAGATTCTGCTTTATATATGCAACAAGTAGCCCTCAACAATGGATTGATGGCAGTTACCAGAAACATGAACGATATACAAAATGCCGTCAATAACTTACAGCCACCGCCATTATCAACGAGACACCCAAGCACACGAAACAGACCCACCAGCGAACTATCTATAGAGGGTCTACGACGTGAAAGAGTTAGCGCATTTGGTACGCCCCCTAGGTTTTCACCGTCAGATGACAGCCTTATAAAATTTGATGATTTCCCAGAGGAGCAAGCGGATAGACGGCCATCGTCGACAGATAGTGTGGCATCGCGTCCCGATTCATGGCTATCATATTTCAGTGAGGACGCATTCGACCCAGAGAAACAGGCAACCATGACCGAACCACAAATCGAAGCCAGCACACAGAGAGCATATAGGCGTAAATACCCAGAAGAGTTTGGAGAATTAGAGGCAGAGGAAGAGGGACAGGGGGATGGATTTTTACAACAACCAACCGATACAGACACTAAACCCATAGGGTCTTCGTCAAACGCACTATAAATAAATAAATATATGTTAATTATAACAATGTACCGTCTTATAATTTATGGAGAACCTACAAAAAACAACATAATATTACAGCGAGATTTTAGACGCATAAAAGATATAATTGAATATAGCAACGGTAAAATTTCATATAACGATACGAAAAAAATGACGCAAACACGACCCAGAAAAAATATTACGTATAAATCTTTTTTATCTGTAGTTAAGTTATAATGGAATTCGATGACCTAAATAACCTGACTACAATTGGACTGGAAGGCGCGGGGGCGTTAATCTTAGTGGCCTTGGCTATAAAAATATATAGAATGAAGATTCATACACGGTCAGGGTGTTGTGGAGAGCACTTCATTATAGAGACAATGAATAAAGCAAACTCTAGCAATGACCTTGAATTCACAGCAATTGATATTGATAAAAATAAATCTCAGGGTATTATATAACCATGTCTTCTACCTTAGAGCCAGCAACGACACACTTGCAGACTACAACAATTGCACCTCCGCCAGTCCTACAACAATATGGACAACCGCAGGTATCCTTTTTAGCACATAATCCAATCGACATAGTCTACAAAGAGCCAAACATAGTTAACCGTCCAACAGATATTTACAACTCAGCATCGGGAATGGTGCGGACATCGCATCCAATGCCATTAAATATCGACACCTTCAGCCAGCCAGAACAGTTGGGTAAAGTAAAAGACCCAATGTATTAAATTTATATAGATATATAGTATAAATGCCTAACCACACCCTTAACGATACGGATACCGCGAGTGTGTCGGTGTTCCTACAATCAAACAAGGCTACCACGACTTTGGCCAGTAGCAATGTCATGTTTTATTTAAATCAAACAATAGAATGTAGACCTGACCAATCCATGATAGTTGGGCTCATTTCGTGTGAGGTGCCGTATTCATTTTACAATGTGGACGACCCAAAAAATAAAATATCATTTAGACGACAGACGGCGTCAGGTGTGTTTATAGCAGATTACGACTTGGTATTGCCGCGCCAAAATTATGATGTAAATACGATATTGTCTAAATTCAATTCCTTATTTGTTACAAATAGTATGTCCATGGTATCGTCATTCGATGACGATACCAATAAATTCACATTTAAATCCAGTACAACAGATAAGTTTATAATAACATCTACCACATTAAATAAAACAATAGGCTTGCCCATCACCAGCATTCCCACGTCAAGCGGTACAACTTTCACATGTCCAAATGTCTGTCAAATGACAGGTACCAGTAGTATATATATAAATTGCGTTAACTTATCCATTTCAAACCTTGACTCGAGAGGTGACCTTAACGGGACGATATGTAAATTACCTATTGAATGCGACCCCACATCATTTATATATTATCGTGCAACGGAAAACAATTACTATCTAACAAACAATAGAACAATAACGCATTTTCATATCACCATCACAGATGACGACAACCAAGAACTAGAACTAAACGGGTGTGACTTTAGCCTCGGGCTAAATATCCATTTCGTAAAAAAGAGAGAACAACCTATTAAGGTTCCATATTTGCTCGGTAACGATGATGCGATATCCACCAAGATAAAAAAGAAATCCAAAAAATAATATCTATAGAATTATACACAGATTATGAAGTTTTTTCATAAATTGGGACAGAAAGCAAGAAGTATTTCAAAATTTGGTCATAAAACCGCGATAAGGGGTGGTATGGGGTTGAAAAAATTAGCCCATACCGCCAAAAGAATTGCCCCTCAAGTATCGAAAATTGCTGGGACAGTTAGCCAGATTGCGTCGCTGGGTAGTGCGATTCCCGGCCCAGTCGGTTCTGCATCTCGCGGTGTCGCGAAGGTGGCTGACACTGTATCGGAAATTGCTGGCCAAGTAGGCAAGGCCGCCAAATCTGTAGATAAGGTCGGCAGTGGATTGGAAAAGGTCGGGTCTGGTAAATATGGGTCGGGTATTAAAGAAGGAAAGTCGGGGGTCGACGAGTTAAGGCGTACTAAATTTAGATAAATATATATAGATTATACATATAACATGTATTCTAAAACGTTTATGGGAGATAATTATGTTTATAATGGCTGTGACTTGGTAACAGTAAATATCAACGACGACCCCAACTATATTGCAAAACTCGGAAGTGGAGAAGACTTTGACACTTTTAAATGGCCAATCGGGACAAGTGGCTATATGAGCGACACGGCGTATGACGCACCCTGCATTGTTACTGTGGAGATTGTTGGTGGTACAGGGCAGTTGGATGCAGAAAGTTGCACAATAGAATATCTAAACGGTGCCATCAATAGTTTTACGTCGAGTCAAAGGTCGCCAGTCATCGCATATACAGTGAAACAATCTGCGACACATTCACAAATAGTCGTACCCGCAGGCGAATTGATTGTAGCAGATAGGCCAACGTTTTTGAGCCTCAGACTACTCGAAACGGAGGAAGACCCGTTACCTATTACAAAAGTGCTTCAATTATGTCTAACCTTGAAATATAGTTATTATATTAAAAACCCGTCACGTATCGGAGAATAAACAAAAATAATATACTAATTTTTTATAAACATTTTATATAGTCTCTAATTATATAAAATGTCTTCTCAATTTCCAGAAGTAGGTTCTAAGCGTGTGGATTATATGGATAAGAAACTTAAATCGTATTCCGCAAAAGGAAGCCGTCAAATCATTCCCAGTTCTAACGGTAACTCATTTCAACTGAATTCAGTTATCAACATTGACCTTCAAGGCAACCAACCAAATACTTATTTGGATTTCGCCGCAAGTTATCTTCGATTCACCGTCACTAATAGTGACGGTGCGGCTTTTAAAATCGGGTCGGCGTATGATTTTATTGACCGTTTGGAAGTCTTGGTAGATGGTTCAACCGTGTCAAATATCAATAACTATTCCGCCCTCGTGGCTCAATTGATGGACGAGAGCGTCGGTGGTCAGTTTCGCGAGCATATGGGAAAATGTCTCATGGGCACGTGTGACGACGACCTTGCGAATAATGCCGTGTCAATTGCCGCGGGAGCCTCCAAAACGTTCACTTTGCCACTTTTGTGTACGCCGTTATTTGCAAGCAGTAAGTACATTCCGTGTTTTTCAAGGTCTACGATTCGGCTACGCATCACCCTTGCAAATGCCGCGAGAGCCGTTGCTAGCGCTGATGCTGCCGCCGCCACTACAAATGACCAAGTTGTGTTGAGCCCCGTTGACTTTATCGGACAATATATCAGAGTGTCTGCAGATGCACAAATGCAAATTGACGCAAACTGTAACGGCTTTTATGAATTGGTCGTCTCTGATTTTCGGTCTGCGGAGGGAACATACAATGCCAATGACACCAACCTTAATCTAAATTTAGGCATCTCGGTTTCTTCCTTGGATAGGTTGATGTTCGGGTTTTACCCAACGCGCGACACCGCGGATGCTTTTTCCAATCAAAATCGGTCTAATTTGCTTTTACAAGACTATGCCATATCCGTGAATGGTCTAGAGACACCACGACGACGTATCGAGGCATCTTCAACCAACGTCGCTGAGCCTGTTGCTGAACTGGCGGTCGCCAGCACCAATAGTCTAGGTGATTTCAACCATCAGTCTAACCTCAACCCTGTCAGTTTTGCCCTTACTGGTGGAACTGGTAAAACGAAGGCCACGACTGGTTCTGCTATCTATATGATTGATTTGGAATCGTTGAAGCCACACGGCGGAGATGGTGATGCTATCTACTCTGGCATTTCGACTATTGGCGCAACCACTCAACTGGTTGGGACGTTTTCTGCAGGAACCGATACACAACATAGCGTACTCGTTTACGGGCAGTACACTATGAGTCTGGTTCTCGATATGAAGGGGTCGCAGACATTTATGGTGCAGACATAAATGAAGATGGATGAGCCATAATTTTAAACAAACTTAACTAATATTACATAAAATTTACATATTATATATATAGAATATATCATATGTCAATTTTAGAGGACTCACCAACCGACCTTATATTCGTTTCTCGCCTTGATGAAAATCAAGATATATATGAATTGTACCAGAAACAACAGTCGTGTATATGGACACCACCTGAGGTGGATTACTCAGGAGATAAACAGGTTTATGAAAAGATGACAAAGGATGAGCAACATTTTTTTAAACACATTTTGACGTTTTTTGCAGGTGCCGATGCGCTGGTTTCAGAAAACATCTCAATTAATTTTATACAAGAATTTAAACCACAGGTCGCTAAGGCATGTTTTGCATTCCAAAATTATATGGAATTCATACATGCTGAAACGTATTCTCTATTGTTGACGTCTATGATACCAGACAAAACAGAGCAATATAAACTATTTGACACTGTTAAAAATTATCCAATTATACAAAAGAAAATGGACTATGCTAAAAAGTGGATAACATGTGGTTGTCCGTTGACTTATCGTCTATTAGGATTTATCATATTTGAGGGTATCTTCTTTTCAGGTTCGTTTTGTGCCATTTTTTGGAACAAGAATAAGGGCGGGGCAAAGTGCTTGCAGGGGCTATGTACGGCAAATGAATTTATAGCAAGGGATGAGGGTATGCATGTCGAGTTTGGGATATTGCTATATAAGAGACTACCAACGAGGCTGAGCCAATCTAATGTACATTCACTTTTTGGTGACGCTGTCAAAATCGAAAAGGAGTTTATTATGGATAGTTTGCCTTGTGGATTGATTGGAATGAATGCGGGGCTGATGGGTGAGTATATTGAATATATTAGCGACTTTTACCTAAAGTGGTTGGGTTATGAAAAGATGTATAACACGCCCAATCCGTTTCCGTTTATGGAGTCCATCAGTTTGGAGAATAAGACAAATTTTTTTGAGAGTAGAAATAGTTCCTACAGTAGGGCTGAAGTAGACCACGTCTTCAATTGCGATGTCGACGATTTCTAATCGATGGCTTGAGTCATTGACGAATTGTATATATCAGGATTGTTATAATTTTTAATCACTGGTTTACCATAATGAGGTATTTTGATGAATAATTTTAGACGCATAACAAAATCAATGATTTCATTTAACGACTCAACACCATGTAAATGGGAAATCTGCTCGACAATTGGAATAAACTTTTCCATTTAATGGGTCATAAACGTTTGGGGGTGTATCCATTTTTATTAATCATCTGCAGGCTGGCTGGGTGTCACGCACCCAAGAACCTCCCCCTATGGCTTCGCTTACGGCTTCGCCTTGTTTGCTGGTCAATCAAAGCGACTTTTTTATAAGGAGATATGTTGCTTTGATTGACC
>Ga0181379_1000776_pt1 | contig 15405 bp, 12 predicted proteins | sample 2SPOviralmetaG_FD_130115 | JGI IMG/M metagenome (GOLD analysis project Ga0181379, IMG submission 130115) | Marine viral communities from the oligotrophic San Pedro Time Series (SPOT) site, San Pedro Channel, CA, USA - 2 SPOT_SRF_2009-07-10 | ecosystem: Environmental > Aquatic > Marine > Strait... | reverse complement strand
GATTTATCGCAAACCTTCTTGTAAAGTCTACAAAATTAAATAATTTTTTTAGAAAGTTCATTTTTAAACAGTATTATATAAAGATTATGAAGACAAATATCATAAAAATATTTTTTATCCTCTTTTTATGTTCTTGTTCAAACTATGATCTTAAAGTTTTCGAAGGTAAGAGCTTTCATTTAGAAGACTTAAAAGGTAAGTGGATAATTTTTAATTATTGGGCAGATTGGTGTCCGCCATGCATCAAAGAAATTCCAGAATTAAATAATCTTGATAAGAATTTCTCTAAAGATTTAAAAGTCTTTTTAATAAATTTTGATTTACTTGAAGGAGAAGAATTGAAACAACAATTAGAAAGATTTAACGTATCAGTAGATTCTTTATTATCTGATCCTTCAGAAATTTTTAAATGGGTTGTTCCAGAAAATCTTCCGGTGACATTCATTGTTAATAAAGAAGGAAAATTAGAACATACCTTAATAGGCCCACAAACTGAGAAAGAAATAATAGATTTGTTGTTACTCTAAAAATATTAAAGGATTAATTTTTATTCCATAAACGATAGTTTCAAAATGCAAATGAGGTCCGGTTACTCGACCTGATGATCCAATGGATGCAATTTTTTGTCCTCATTTTACAAAATCACCTTTTATTTTTAAAATTTCATCTAAATGAGAATAGGTAGTGATAATTCCATTGCCATGATCGATGATAAGAACATTTCCCCTATAAAAAAAATTCCCTGAGAATACAATTTTTCCATTTTCTGGAGCAATAACCAGCGTTCCTTTTTCTGCAGCAATATCCAAACCTAAATGAGGATTTCTTGGAATATTATTAATAAATCTTTTCACTCCATATTCACTGGAAATAATTCCTTTTGAAGGCATCTTAAAATTTATACTCAAATATTTTTTTTCTGTAATTAGCTTTATGTATTTATCAAATATTTTTTTTTCTTCACTAATTCTTTTAAGGTTTGTCTTGGATATTTCATTAAATTTTTTGTCCTCTATTACAATTCTAGATTCTCTAAAATAGCTTTTATTTATTTTGATCTTATTTCCTAAGAGCAATAACTCACTTGGTGAGTCATACGGTATGGGATATACGAGATAAGAATTTTTATTATCTTTACAAATATATTTATTAAATTCTTTATCTATATTGCCAGTATATTTTCTGTTAATAATACCGCCTTTTTCTAACATCTCTTTAGGATATAAGCATTGAGGAGAGATTTGATTTTCTAAAGTACTGCAACTTATTAAAAATGATAAAAAAATAAAAAAAGTATTTTTAATCAATTTCATTGATATCAATGACCTCAGAGGAGATTATTGTTTTTTCGGTACGAGTTTTAATCTCATCTCCTTTTACTAATATTGAACTTTCTAATAACTCATCATTTTTTGTTGTAACTGTGTAGCCTCTTGATAAGACTGCTAAAGGACTAAAAGCGTTTAACTTAGATATCAAAGTTTTAATGGTATTTCTCTTTTCAGAAAAATTAGTAAAAAAACTATTTTTATAGATTAAGACCATGTTTGATAAATCCGCTTTTTGACTCGAAAGTTTAGAAAATGGATTTTTATCTTTTAAATCTAAAATAAATTTTGATAGTAAAAGATTTTTTGAATTCAAGTTTTCCTTTTGTAAATAAGTAAATCTATTTTGATTCTCGTCGAGCCTTAAACTTTTTTGGTCTAAATTAAGATCAACCTTCTTAAAAATGTTTAGATTTTGTTTAAGAAAGTTTTTTTTATTCGAAAAATTTTTCTGAAGAGAAAATAATCCTTTCCTTTTAAGATCAATTAGTCGATCAAAAAAATTTGAGTGTTCTTGACTTATTATCTCAGCTGCAGAAGATGGAGTAGGGGCTCTTAAATCTGATACTAAGTCGCAAATAGTAAAATCTGTTTCATGACCAATGGCACTAATAATTGGTATTTCTAGCGAATAAATTTTTCTCGCTAACTTTTCACTATTAAAGCACCAAAGATCTTCAAGAGATCCTCCGCCCCTAGCAATTATAATTAAATCAATTTTATAAGATGCGTTAAAATTAGTTAACATTTCTAGAGCTTTAATTATCTGCTCATCTGCTTTTTCACCTTGAACAAGACTTGGAGATAGAGTCACTTTAGATAACGGCGCTCGCCTCTCTAGTATATTTCTTATATCTTGAATAACTGCTCCAGACGGCGAAGATACAACGCCAATGTGCATTGGTTTACTAGGGATTGCTTTTTTAAAACTCTCTTCAAAAAGACCTTCTGATAGAAGCTTTTTTTTTAAATTTTCATAAGCTTTTAGTAAATCTCCTTCTCCTGAATATTCTAATGTGTCTGCTATAAATTGAAATCTACCTTGGGCTTCAAATAAAGAAATATTTCCTTTCAAAATAATTTCATCTCCTATTTCAGGAATATTTTTAAGAGATGAATTCTTAAATTTAAACATGACACAGTTTATGGATGCATTTTCATCCTTTAAAGTGAAATACCAATGGCCAGATTGCTTATAGTTTGTAAACTCAGAAATTTCTCCTTTTACCCAGACGTTATTAAATTTCTTTTCAAGTGATAATTTCGCATTTTTATTTAATTGAGAAACAGAAAGAATGGCTGGAGAATTTTTTTGCTCTTTATTCAACATTGATACAGTATATCTTTACTTCAAATTATTATGACTACTCTAAGCTTAAGAACTATAGGTATTTTATCAACAAGTATAGGCGCTTTTCTTATTGGCATAGCTCCTATATTAGTAAAGACTAGTGAAGTAACGCCTTCTCTTACTGGCTTTTATAGATTTCTTATAGCTACATTTTTTTTATTTCTTTTTGGCATAATTAAAAAAAAATTCAAAAACATAAAAATAAAAGATATTTTTTATCTATCAATTCCTGGTCTTTTTTTTGGAACAGATATAACTCTTTGGCATTGGTCAATCAATGAAACTTCCATCGCGAACGCATCTCTTTTTGTTAATACGGCTCCAATATATGTAGCCATAATTTCATTTTTTATATTCAAAGAGAAACTAGATTTATTTTTTTATTTTGCTGGTTCTTTTTGTTTGTTAGGAGTTTTTTTAATTCTTTTTGAGCAAAATGAATTTCAAAGCCTTAAAGGAGATCTTCTTTCTTTGCTAGCGGCACTTTTTTATTCAGGATATTTAATTTCTATAAAAAGATTTTCAAAAACATATGATATTTTTCTTTTGATGTTTTTTTCTGCTTTATTTGGATGTATTCCATTATTAGCAGGAAGTTTTGTTGAATCAGGAGCGTCTGTTCCATATTCTTATAATGGATGGATAAATTTAATTTTTCAGGGTTTATTTATTCAAATCGCTGGACAAGGTAGTATTATTTTTGGCTTATCATTATTGAGAGTTCAATTTTCTTCCTTAATTCTTTTATTACAACCTCTTACTGCGGCACTACTAGCAACAATGTTTTTTGGAGAAATGTTCTTAAATCAACAGATTTTCGGTGCTATCATTCTTCTAGTTGGTATTTATCTTGCAGGTATATCCGATAAAAAAATTAGAAATAAAGATGACACAAAATATCAAAATAGCTAACTGTAGCGGTTTTTATGGAGATAATCTTTCCATAGCAAGAAAAATGGTTGAAGGGGGTCCTATAGATGTCCTTACAGGAGATTATTTAGCCGAATTAACCATGACAATTTTATACAATCAAAAGTTAAAAAGAGGCGAGGATTTTGGTTACGTTGGAACTTTTTTAAAACAATTCAAGGAAGTGGCAAAACTTTGTGAAGATAAAAAAATTAAAATAGTTTCCAATGCTGGAGGACTTAATCCCGCTTCAATGGCTCAAGAAGTAGAAAAAATAATTAAAGAACTAAATTTAAATTTAAAAGTAGCTTACATAGAAGGCGATGACCTTATGCCAAGGCTTGAGGAACTTTCTTCGGCAGGAGAATTACTAAAAAATATAGATAAAAAAAATGATTTGTTCTCATATGAAAAAAAACCTTTGACTGCTAATGCTTACTTAGGAGCTTGGGGAATAAAAGAGGCTCTGGATGAAGGGGCAGATGTCGTAATTTGCCCAAGAGTAACAGACGCTGCAGTAGTAATAGGACCAGCAGCTTGGAAATTTAATTGGGCAAGAAATGATTTTGATAAATTAGCAGGCGCTTTAGCAGCTGGCCATATTATAGAATGTGGAGCTCAAGCAACTGGGGGAAACTATGCTTTTTTCAAAGAGGTACCTTCATTCAAGGATATAGGATATCCAATTGCAGAAATTAATGAAGATGGAAGTTTTGTAGTTACAAAACACCCCGGCACAGGAGGCTTAGTTTCTGTGGGAACTGTTACAGCCCAATTACTATATGAAATTGGCTCGCCAGCATATGCAAACCCAGATGTCATTTCACATTTTGATACCCTAAAAATAGAGCAAGAGTCAGAAGATAGAGTTTATGTCTCTGGATGCAGAGGAAGTAGTCCTCCAAAAAATCATAAAGTTTGTATTAATTTAGCTGGTGGATTTAGAAATGGTACAGAATTACTTATTACAGGCTTAGACATCGAGGAAAAAGCTAATTTGATTTCAGAAACTATTTTTGAATCAGTAGGAGGAAAAGATCAATTTGATAAAGTTGATATACAACTTCATAGAACGGATAAAGAAAATCCTGAAACAAACGAACAAGCTCAAGCTTTTTTGAGAATTGATGTAATGTCCAAGGATTCTGATTTAGTAGGCCGGCTATTTAGCGCAAAAATAATAGAATTAGCTCTTGCTAACTTTCCTGGATGGACAGGAAGAAGTGGAGTTGTTCCTAATGGTCCTTACATAGAGTACTGGCCAGCTTTAGTTGATAGTAAGCATATAAAAGAAAAGATATTCGTTGACGGTAAAGTTTTAGAGATTCTCCCGACTAGCCAATTAGATTTTGAAGAAGTTTATTATCAAAAAGAACCAACCGAAGTAAAGAAAATAACTGAGAAACCAGATAAAGAGATATTTTTTGGTGAAATTTTTGGAACAAGATCAGGAGACAAAGGCGGTTGCGCAAATCTTGGAGTATGGAGTAAAAATATTGATACTTATGGATTTTTATATGATTTTTTAACTGTAAAAAAACTTAAAGAATTACTCCCAGACCTAGAATCCTTTGAAATTGATAGATTTGATTTACCAAATATTTTATCTTTAAACTTTTATATTCATGGTATTTTACAAGATGGAGTCTCTTCTTCAACGAGAATGGATGGCCAAGCAAAGTCTTTGGGTGAGTACTTAAGAGCGAAAAAGATATCTATACCAAAAATTATTTTAGGATAAATAAAAATGAATATTAAAAAACTCTCTTTAGAGAACCTAAACTTTCAAGCTACGAAAATAGATATCTCCGATTATATATTGACCATTACTTTAAATAGGCCAGAAAAGAAAAACGCGCTCAACAATGTCATGATGAATGAAATTAATTATGCCCTTGCTTATGCAAAACAAGAGAGAAGTATTAGAGTTGTAGTAATTGGTGCAGAGGGAGATGTCTTTTGCGCTGGAGCTGATTTAAATAGAAAGCAAATAGATTCAGACGTTCCTAAAATAAAAGGATCAGACGATATAAGTTTATCAATCAGACACCTTTATAAGCCAGTCATCTGTAAGATTCAAGGATCAGTACATGCCGGAGCACTTCTTATGGTTACAAATTGCACTCATGCCATTGCTGTTGAGAATGCAAAGTTTTCAGCTCCTGAAATTTTGAGAGGTGTTTGGCCTCATATGGTTATGGCTGGTCTATTTAGAGTGATGCCAAAAAGGGCTGGTTTAGATTTTTGTATGCGCGGACAAGCAATCGATGCTAAAAAAGCACAGGAATGGGGACTAATAAATGAATCAGTTTCAATTGACATGCTGGATGAAGTAGTTGACAAGTTAGCAAATGATTTAGCTAATCTAGCTCCTGGTACCATGCAATTTGGTCTTGAAGCATATGTCATTCAAGATGATATGAATTTTGATGAAGCCCTTCCATACCTTGGAAAAAAAAGCGCTGAAACATTTTCTGGTCCAGATGCTCAAGAGGGAATTGCTGCTTTTCTAGAAAAAAGAAAACCTAAATGGGATTAATCTAAGACAACTAAAGTTTGACCATTTTCTACTTGGTCGCCTTGAGAAATGAGTACTTTTGAAATTTTTCCATTTGCTGGAGCGCTTACTTTATGTTCCATTTTCATTGCTTCAAGAATAACCAAAGTATCTCCTTTCTTTACGGAAGATCCTTTTTTGATTTTGACCTCTACAACTTTTCCAGGCATGGGAGCATTCAATCCTCCTTCCACTATTCCTAACTCTTGAATTTTAAACTTTGGTAAAATTTTAAATAGAACATCGCCTTTATAAGTTTGCAGTAATAGCAGATTTTTATCCTTGGATACTTTAGATCTGTATCGAGATCCAGATATTTCGGCATCAATGAAATTATCTTGCCATTCAAAAACTTTTCCGTTTTTTTTATCAGAAAATTTCAAAATATTATTTCTAGTGCTTTTATATTTTATTGAAGTTTCTAATTCATTTTTCTTTAGTTTTACTTCCTGAAATGGCAGTCTGGTATTATTCCATCCAGATTCCATATTAGTTAATACTGAAGCTTCATTTCTATTTTTCCCTTGAATCCAAAGAGCTGCTAACTTTGCATAATCGTTTATTTCATCTTCAGAAAGACCTAATTCATTATTTAATTTAACTTTTTTTATAAAGTCAGTCGTTGTTGCGCCTTTTAAAAATTCTTTTGATTCAAGTATTGATATTAAAAACTCTCTATTAGTTTTCATTCCCCCAAAATGACTATTTTTAAGAGCCAAGGCAAGTTTGTTAGCAGCTTCTATTCTTGTCTCTCCATAGGATATTACTTTGGCAAGCATAGGATCAAAGTCAGAAGTTATTATTGAACCCGTCTCAATACCTACATCCCATCTCACCAGGGGATTGTTAGCAGGTTCAAATGATATTAGTTTCCCTGTAACTGGTAAAAAATCATTTCCTGGATCTTCAGCATAAAGTCTTACTTCAATGGAACTTCCAAACCAATCTATATCAGATTGATCAAAACCCAGCTCTTCACCATCAGCTATTCTCAATTGTTCTTTTACAAGGTCAATACCCGTAACTTCTTCCGTAACTGGATGCTCAACTTGCAATCTTGTATTAACTTCTAAAAACCAAAATTCTTTGGTTTTTTCGTCGACTAAAAACTCTACTGTTCCTGCGGATTCATACTTTAATTTTGAGGCTAATTTCAAAGCTGCTTCTCCCATTTCGCGACGCATAGAATCACTTACCATTGGAGAAGGGGACTCTTCAATAATTTTTTGATGTCTTCTCTGAATTGAACATTCTCTTTCACCCAAGTGAACTAGATTTCCATATGAATCTCCAAGAATTTGTACCTCAATATGTCTTGATCTTTCAATATATCTTTCAAGGAATACTCTTTTATCTCCAAAACCCCCTTCAGCCTCACGTTCTGCAGAAGCAATTGACTCTTTGAGGTCTTTAGCATTATCTACAATACGCATTCCTTTTCCACCACCGCCTGCCGCAGCTTTGACCAAGATAGGATAACCTATGTTTTTTGCATCTTTTGAAGAAGTTCCCATAGGCAAAGTAGGAACTCCGACTTTTTCAGCTAACGTTTTAGCTGTAAGTTTGTCTCCCATTTTTTTTATTGCATTTGCTGATGGCCCAACCCATTTAATTCCGGCCTTTTTAACGCTATTAGCAAAATTTGCGTTCTCAGATAAAAAGCCATAACCAGGATGTATTGCATCTACGTCATTTTTTTTTGCAATATCTAAAATTTCTTTCGCGTTTAAATAGGAACCACTTAGTTTAAATGCTTGGTCTGCTTCTCTTACGTAAGGAGTATTTGTATCTGCTTCTGTGTATATAGCTACACAGCTAATACCCATATCATGTGCACTTCTTATAATCCTACTAGCTATTTCTCCTCTGTTAGAAATAAGAAGTTTTCGTATAATCATAGTCTAAAAACTCCAAAACCATCTGAGCCTTTAATTTCTTTATTATTTACTATAGATAGACACATTCCTAGAACACTTCTTGTATCTCTTGGATCAATGATGCCATCATCACTTATTACACTCGTTGCTCTAAGTGCTTTTGAACCTTTATCGTGAGAAATTTGCTGATTTTTTACAATTTCAGCATCTTCTTTTTCATTAAATTTGATACCTTTTCTAGCTGCCTGTCCTCTTCTAACAATTGACATTACTCCAGCAATCACTTCACCACCCATTACCGCAATTTTTGCTGTTGGCCAGATAAAGGTAAATGAATTTCCAAATTCTCTTCCGGACATTGCATATGTCCCTGCTCCATAAGAATTTCCAACAATTACAGTCAAATGCGGTACATTAGAATTCGATACAGCATTTAACATTTGAGCTCCTTTTTTTATAGAACCATCTTGTTCGTAATCTTTTCCAACCATGAAGCCAGTAATATTTTGTAGAAAAATTAAAGGAAGATTTCTTTTATTACAAAGTTGAATAAAGTGAGCAGCTTTCTGCGAAGCATCTGGAAAAAGCATTCCATTATTGCCTAATACTCCAACTGGATAACCATGTATTGAAATAAATCCACAAATTATTGTTGGACCAAAAAGGGGTTTGAATTCTTCAAATTTTGAACCATCAGAGATACGACCAATAATCTCTCTAATATCAAAAGGTGTTTTAAGACCCGGCTCAATTATTCCAAGAAGATCATCTTGATTGTACAAGGGAGGATCAATTAAAAATCTAGGACCATCACCATGTTTATTCCAATTCAAATGTGACATCACTTCTCGGGCAATTCTAATTCCGTCTAAATCATCTTCAGCTAAATATTCCGCTAAGCCTGATTTTTCAGCATGCATTTTTGCTCCACCGATATCCTCTCTCGAGGAGATTTCACCTGTTGCCATTTGAACTAAAGGTGGTCCTGCAAGTGCCACATCTGCTTGATTTTTTACAAAAATATTATAGTCAGACATACCAGGTTGATAAGCTCCACCCGCTGTTGCTGTTCCAAAAGCGACAGTAACAGTTGGAATATTTAATTTTGAAAGTTCAGTAATTTCATAAAATTGTCTTCCTGATTCAGCAAAATGTCCGACGCCTCCAACAGAGGCTCCTGCTCTTGGTCTTAAATCTCCACCTGCAGACTCAACAAATTGAATAAATGGAATTCGGCAATCCCTGGCAATTTGCATACATCTCATCCATTTTTTTACAGAATAAAAATGCATAGCGCCAGCTAGAACAGTTGGGTCATTAGCAAAAATTACACACTCAATTCCAGAGGATACTCCAATACCTGCAAATGCTCCTCCGCCAACAGGATATTCAGATTTATAGGCAGCTAAACCGCTTATTTCTAAAAAAGGACTGTCTGGATCTAAAAAATGAAAAACTCTTTCTCTTACAGGAAGTTTTCCACGGGCAGCAAGTCTCTCATGATGATCTGGACCACCCCCAGCTTCTGCCTCATCTAGAAGTTCATCAAGCTCAGAAATCATACTTAACATAGAATCTTTGTTTTTTTTGAATTCTTCGGAATTCAAGTCAAGCTTGGATTGAAAAGGTTGTGATTCTAGTTGTTTCATCATTAGTTAAGAAAAAAATATGCACTAATTTCTTCTGAAAGTCCATTTTGATTAAATTCAATTTGGGTATAATGTTTTTTCTCGGGCGACTAACTCAATTGGTAGAGTGCCACCCTTACAAGGTGGAAGTTACAGGTTCAAGTCCTGTGTCGCCCACCAAAAAAATCTCTTATCCAAAAACATTTATTAATGCTAAATTTGTTTAGTGAATAGATACAGAAGAAAATTTTTAAAGAGCTTGGCGTTACTTTTATTATTTTTACCCTTACGTATTTTTCCATCCTTTAAAAAAGATACTGTTATTTCTTTTAAATACGGAGTTGCAAGTGGCGATCCGACCAACACTAACGTTATTTTATGGACAAAAATTCTACCAATAGGCAATCCCGAAATTAGAGTTAGATGGGAAGTATCTACTTTAAGTAATTTTTCAAATTTGGTTACTTTTGGTCACGCAAGAACAAATTCAAAAAATGATTATACTGTCAAAGTTGATGCAAAAATTCCTAAGCAATATAACGGTAAAAAACTTTACTATCGATTCTTGGCTGATGGAAAAAATTCAGAAATTGGAACAACATCGACTTTACCTATAGAAAATCCAACAAACTTTAATATTGCTTTTTGCAGCTGCTCAAACTATCCAGCAGGATATTTTAATGCTTATAAAGAAATAGCTAATAATGAAAAAATTAATCTAGTTCTTCATCTTGGAGATTACCTTTATGAGTATGGTCATGGAGGATATGGTTCAAAGGATGCAGAAAAAATGGGCAGGATAGTAAATCCCAGGCATGAAATGCTATCACTAGATGATTATAGAAAAAGGTACGCAACGTATAGATCTGATGCCGATCTAAAACTATTACATCAAAGAAAACCTATGATTTCGGTTTGGGATGATCATGAGTTCACAAATGATAGTTGGAAGAAGGGTGCTCAAAATCATTCAAATGAAGAAGGGTCTTTCGAAAAGAGAAAAAAAAATGCTCTGCAGGCATATTATGAATGGATGCCAATTCGTGAAAAAGCTCGTAAAGACAAAATATGGCGTAATTTCAAAATAGGAAATCTTATCAATCTTATGATGTTAGATACAAGATCATATGAAAGAAACAAACAATTAGATATAGAAAATTATTTTAAAGAAAATTCTTTTGACCAAGTAAATTTTTTAAAAGATCTTAATAAGCCAAGAAAATTGCTCGGCAAGGAACAATTTAACTGGATAAGATCAAAAGTTAATAAATCTTTTAAGTGGTCTATATTTGGCCAACAAATTTTAATTGGACCAAAATACTTGCCTAATATTTTAAAAGCTGAAGATAAGGAAAATTTTCCAAAATTTTTACACAAATATTTATCATTGGCTGGTAAGAATATTCCCTACAACACTGATGCTTGGGATGGATATCCCAAAGATAGAGAAAAGTTTTACAAGGCCATAAATAACTCTCAATCTAATCTTATTCTTGCAGGAGATTCTCATAATTCTTGGATTTCAAATTTGTTCGATAAAGAAAAAAATTTCAAGGGTATTGAAATAGGTGCTCCTTCAATAACCTCGCCAAATTTTATAGATACTTTTGGACAATTTACTGATGCTATCGATAAATCATCTATTGAATCTAACAAAGATCTTGTTTGGACAAATGGAAAAAATAAAGGGTATGTAGAACTCGAAATATATTCAGATTACGTTGATGTAAAATTCAAGTACGTCTCATCTATTAAATCAAAAAACTATACAAATCTAGAACCAATTTCATTTAGGATAAATCATCAAAAGGTTTTGACTTAAAACAATTATCTGATTTTATTTTTGTAAGTTACTTTCTTTTCATACTATGTATAATTGTTTTCCTAAATTGGACCGGTAGTTCAGTTCTGGTTAGAACGCCGCCCTGTCACGGCGGAGGTCGCGGGTTCGAGCCCCGTCCGGTCCGCCATTAATATTATGTTTATAACCGTTCTTAAATCTAAGTTACACAGAGTTAAAGTAACGTCAACAAATCCAGATTATGATGGTTCTTGCGGAATTGATTTGAACTGGATGGAAGAATTAGGCATAAAAGAATTTGAGCAAGTACACATTTATAACATTACAAATGGCAATAGATTCATTACCTATGCTTTTTCAGAAGAAAAAGGTAAGAAGGAAATATCCCTTAATGGAGCCGCAGCTCACAAAGCAAAAGCTGGCGATCTAATTATAATTTGTAGTTACATGATTTGTGATAAAGATGATAAATTTATTCAGCCAAAAATTATAAAAATCAATAATTAGGAGAAACAATGAAGATTGATGAGATTTTTTCAGTTAAAAATAAAGTTGCTGTAGTTACGGGTGGATCAAGAGGTATAGGTGAAATGATAGCCTCAGCATATTTAGCAAATGGAGCAAGAGTTTATATAACGTCTAGAAAAGCAGATATTTGTGATGCTAAAGCAATAGAATTATCCGAAAGATATGATGCTCAATGTATTTCCTTGCCATCTGACTTGTCGTCTGTAGAAGGAATTGATTCTTTCGTTAGAGATGTTGAGTCTCTAGAAGAAAATATTGATATTTTAGTGAACAATGCTGGAGCAGCTTGGGCCGAACCAATTGATCAATTTACAGAAAGAGGCTGGGATAAAGTTATGGATTTAAACGTAAAAAGTGTATTTTTTTCAACTCAAAAATTTCTTCCTTTACTGAGAAAGTCGGCTTCACAGGATGATCCTGCAAGAGTTATTAATATTGGATCTATAGACGGTATTGGAACTCCAGTTTTTGAAACTTATCCATACAGCGCATCAAAAGCTTCAGTTCATCATATGACTAGGGTACTTGCTGCCCGCCTTGTTAAAGAAAACATTCTAGTGAATGCTATTGCTCCTGGTCCATTTCCTAGTGATATGCTTGGAGCAGCGGTTGAACATAACTATGAAGGAATAATTTCTAGAAATCCAGTTCATAGGATGGGAAGAGCAGAGGATGTTGGTGGCTTGGCTATTTATTTATCTTCTAAAGCAGGTTCTTATACAGTTGGTGAAACTATTACTTGCGATGGTGGAACCATATCTTCTTCAGGACACGATTTAAGCGAATAAAAAAACCCCGCCATTTCTGACGGGGCTTAAGAAAAAGTATTTCAACTTTGTTCTTACCTCATGCGGGCGAACCGGCAAAAGGTCGGAATCGGTTTAACCCGTTGTCAAGAGGCATCCCCTGAAATTCCTGCTAATTTGTTAATACTAATTTGGACCACCTCCTTCACAGGGTAATAATTAAACGCACTTTATAGGCACCCCTGATGCTGAACCTAGTGCAACACATTGGCAAAATTTTACTACATTACTAGGGGGTAATAAAAGACTGAAAGAAGAAGAATATATGCAAATGAAATTATGTTTATAAAAATTCCAGCCCTAACCATTTGTTGAACAGGTACTAAATTTGATGCATAAATAATTGAATTTGGCGGCGTTGCTACGGGCAACATAAAGGCACAACTTGCAACAATTGTTAGAGGTAGGGTTAATAGAAGAGGGTTTATATCTAAGTTGAATCCTACACTTGCAATGACAGGCATAAAAGTAATAGTAGTAGTTAAATTGCTTGTCAATTCAGTTAGCAGTAAAACTAATAAAATAATCATTGCCGTCACTAAAATAGGGTTGATATCAGATGGAATTAAATTAGCCAGCCAAGACGCTAATCCAGTTGAATTTACTTCAAAAGCTAAAGCCATACCTCCACCAAATAAAAAAATAAGCCCCCAAGGAAATTTTTGCTGCAAGTCATCCCAATTGAGTAAATAGTCTGATTTAGAAGAAGAGCTTACGAAAAATAATGAAATGCCACCTATCATTGCTATTACGGCGTCTTCTAAAAAATATAAACCAGGGAGATCATCTAACAATTTTCTAAAAACCCAACAAAAGGCTGTAATGGAAAAAATTATTGCAACTCTTTTTTGCTCAGTAGTAATTTGTCCTAGTTCTTTAAGCATGCTCTTTAATTTATCGTTTGTTTCTGGCGAAGCTTTAAAATTGATAGGAAAAATTAAAGAGGTCAAAATATACCAAACTAAAGGAACCATCACCAAAGTAACTGGCAAACCTATTGCAAGCCAGCTTATAAAGCCAATGTCTTGATTAAAGTTATCGTTTGCATATTGAATCAAGTATCCGTTCGGAGAAGTTCCTATTGGAGTTGAAATACCTCCTAATGATGCCGCATAAGCAATTCCTAGTAAGAGAGCAAATTGAAAGTTTTTACTTTCTTTGGGTGCAATATCTTTAACCGTTTCATTAATCACTGCAATTACAGATATCCCTATTGGTAAAAGCATTATTGCCGTAGAAGTATTCATAACCCACATGCTTAAAATTGCACTCGTTAACATGAATGCTGCTACTATATTTTTAGCTTGCAACCCACTGAATTTTAAAATGTTAAGAGCAATTCTTTTATGTAAATCCCATTTTTGCATTGCAATTCCAATCATAAATCCACCAGCGAATAAAAATTGGACTTTATTCATATATTCTTTACTTACAATACCAATAGGATCTATACCCAAGAGAGGGAAAAAAATTAAGGGCAATAATGCCGTAGCATATAAAGGCATTGCTTCAGTAGCCCACCATATCCCCATCAATAAGAATATCGCAGCGGTTAGCTTGCCTTCGTTAGAAAGATCAGAAGGTGAAGGTAAAAAATAAATGACTATAAAAATAATCAAACCTACCCAAAACCCTATTTTTTTAGCACTCAATGAATTCATTTTAAATAGTAAGTATAGTTTCGATGATAATATGCTTAATTTACCTATAAATAACAATGACTAAATATGTTTTGTCTATAGACGGAGGCGGTGTAAGAGGGTTAGCATCAGCAAATTTTCTGAGCAAACTTGATAAGAAAATACCAAAAAAGCTATCTGAGAGTTTTGACTTACTAGTTGGTACTTCTACAGGAGGTATTATTTCTTTAGCTATTTCTATTTTAGATCTCGAAGGCGAAGATTTAGTTAAAATTTATTCAAAAGAAAATCTAAAAAAAATCTTTTCTCCTTTTAGATACAGAATATTAGGATCTAAATATGCAGGTAAAATAAAAAGAAAAACTTTTGATGAATATTTTGGCGCTGTAGATTTAGGCTCCTCAAAAGTTCCTTTAATTATTACAGCTTTTGATTTAGAAAAAAGAAGAGTCAAAATGTTTAAGTCTTGGAAAGAAGGATATCTCCCTGCAAGAAGAGTTGCCGCTGCAACATCAGCAGCACCTACATATTTTCCTGCTGAGTCCATAGAAGGTAAGTGGTATCTTGATGGAGCAGTTTCTACAAATAATCCTGTATTGATTGCCTACTCAGAAGCAAAAAAACTGTGGCCAAATGAAGATATTAAAATTCTAAGTGTTGGAACAGGATATAACTCAAAACGACTTGATGGAAAGAGAGCTAGAAAATGGGGATCTTTAGCTTGGCTAAACGCTGGGATAATACAAATTCTTATGGAGTCGAATATTGAACACGTTATTGCACAATCTTTATTTGAAGAAAATTATTTAAGAGTAGACTCAGAACTTTCTGGAATTGAATCTTCATTTGATAATACTTCAAAAAGAAATTTAGATTCTATCAAAGCCCTTGGAGATAGGTGGTGGGATCTTTATGGAAAAAAAGCCGAAGAATTCATTTCTTCTTAACTATTATGGAGAAAATAGCTATTTTAGGCGGAG
>Ga0181379_1000775_pt1 | contig 15416 bp, 10 predicted proteins | sample 2SPOviralmetaG_FD_130115 | JGI IMG/M metagenome (GOLD analysis project Ga0181379, IMG submission 130115) | Marine viral communities from the oligotrophic San Pedro Time Series (SPOT) site, San Pedro Channel, CA, USA - 2 SPOT_SRF_2009-07-10 | ecosystem: Environmental > Aquatic > Marine > Strait... | reverse complement strand
TGCTGGAAGCCTCGCGCGCCGACTTCCAGTCGGCCTGGGACGGGCTCAAGCAGGAGCCGGTGGCCAACGACCAGGTCAAACAGCGGCTGCAGGCCCTGTGGGATCAGGTGCGCCAGGACACCGGCACCATTCTGAACGGGCAGGACACGGTGCTCGACCTCCACGAGGTGGCCGACACCCTGGCCCAGGCCATCCCGCAGCTGCAGTCCGAGTATCAGGCGGTGGTCGACATCCTGGTGGACACCGGCGCGCCGCCGGAGCAGGTGGCCTTCGCCCAGCGCCAGATCTGGCTCACCGAACGTATTCTGCGCTCCATCTCCCGGGTGCTGGAAGGCGACGACAGCGCGGTAATCGCGGCGGACAACTTCGGCCGCGACGCCACCGAATTCGGCCGCGTGCTCAACGGCATGCTGGCCGGCGACGAAGCCATGGGCGTGCAGCAGATCGTCAGCCCGCAGGCGCTCAACTATCTGGACCGCACCTCACGGCTGTTCGACGAGTTCGTTAACCAGTCCGTGGACGAGATTCTCGAGACCGCCCCGGAACTGTTCCAGGTGGCCAGCGCGGCGGACTCCATCTTCCGTAACTCCCAGGACCTGCTGCAGGAATCCACCAACCTCAACGCCCAGTTCGAGCAGACCACCACCGGCCTGTTCCCGTCGCTGTGGTTGGGGGCGGTGAGCGCCGCCATCGCCGTATTGCTGTTCTTCCTGATCATGCTGCAGCGTAACCGTGAGGCGGCCCGCCGCCGGAACGAACTGGAGAGCGAGAACCAGCGTAACCAGGCGGCGATTCTGCGCCTGCTGGACGAGCTGGGCGACCTGGCGGACGGGGACCTGACCGTGGAAGCGACGGTGACCGAGGACTTCACCGGCGCCATCGCCGACTCCATCAACTACTCCATCGACCAGCTGCGCAGCCTGGTACAGACCATCAACAACTCCGCCGTGCAGGTGGCCTCGGCCGCCCAGGAAACCCAGTCCACGGCGATGCATCTGGCGGAAGCCTCCGAGCACCAGGCCCAGGAAATCGCCGGCGCCTCGGCGGCGGTGAACGAAATGGCGGTGTCCATTGACCAGGTATCCGCCAACGCCGCCGAGTCCGCCGCGGTGGCGGAAAAAGCGGTGGCGATCGCCAACAAGGGCGCCGAGGTGGTGCAGGCCACCATCCACGGCATGGACACCATCCGCGAGCAGATTCAGGAAACCTCCAAGCGGATCAAGCGCCTGGGTGAATCCTCCCAGGAGATTGGCGACATCGTGAGCCTGATTAACGACATCGCCGACCAGACCAACATTCTGGCACTGAACGCGGCGATCCAGGCCTCCATGGCCGGGGAAGCGGGCCGCGGCTTCGCGGTGGTGGCGGACGAAGTACAACGCCTGGCGGAACGCTCCGCCGCCGCCACCAAGCAGATCGAAACCCTGGTGAAAACCATTCAGACCGACACCAACGAGGCGGTGATCTCCATGGAAGCCACCACCGCCGAGGTGGTGAAAGGGGCGCGCCTGGCCCAGGACGCCGGTGTGGCCCTGGAAGAGATCGAGAACGTATCCAAGAACCTGGCGGATCTGATCCAGAACATTTCCAACGCGGCGCGCCAGCAGGCGGCCTCGGCGGGTCACATTTCCAACACCATGAACGTGATCCAGGAAATTACCTCGCAGACTTCCGCCGGTACCACCGCCACCGCCCGCTCCATTGGCGACCTGGCGGAAATGGCGCAGGAAATGCGGAATTCAGTCGCCGGCTTCCGCCTGCCGGAGCATTCCTGAACCGGCGTAAGCCGGTTCCGGAGACGGAACCATGGGTTTTGCAGTGACAGATCGCTGGTCGATCAAGAGCGCCCCCGCCATGGATGCCGAGCAGTTCCAGCTCTGGCAGGCCCTGCTGGAGGAGCGCACCGGCATGACGCTGGCGCCGGAGCGCAAGCAATTCCTGGAAAGCAGCCTCAATATCCGCATGCGCGAGCTGGGGCTGGACGACTACGACACCTACTACCAGCAGCTGGTCACCGGGGCCACCGAGTCCCGCGCCATGGAGTGGTCCACCCTGGTGGACCGGCTGACGGTGCAGGAAACCAGCTTCTTCCGTCACCCCGGCTCCTTCGCGCTGGTGGAGGACTACCTCGGCCAGTTCGCCGCCGAGCGGGGCACCGGCGCCACCCTCAACGCCTGGAGCGTGGGCTGCTCCACCGGCGAGGAAGCCTACTCCCTGGCGATGCTGATCAGCGAGCGGTTCCGTGCCCACGGCAAAGCGCTGTTCTACGGCATCACCGGCACCGACATCAGCCTGCCGACGCTGGCCAAGGCGCGCCGTGGGCTGTTTCCCCGGCGCCGTGTGGAGCAGATCGACCCGGCGCTGCGCGAACGCTATTTCAAGGACGCGGACACGCACACCATGCAGGTGGCGGACGGTCTGCGCGAGCGGGTCTGCTTCGCCCATCTCAACGTGCTGAATCTGGATCAGGCACCGATGGACGACATGGACCTGATTTTTTGCCAGAACATGCTGATTTACTTCCGCCGCTGGCGGAAGCGACAGATCGTTAACCAGTTGGCCGGGCGCCTGGCGCCCGGCGGATTGCTGGTGCTGGGCCCCGGCGAAATCACCGATTGGCACGACCCGCGCCTGGAAAGGGTGCACTTCGCCGACACTCTGGCGTTCCGGCGCCGGCAATGAGAGGCCTGAGTTCCATGGGGGAAAGGGCATGAGCGACCGTCACGACTATCTGGCGCTGGACTGGGTCCGGGGGGAAATTCAGGAGACACTGAATCAAGCCCAGCAGGCCCTGGAAGCGTTCGTGGACAATCCCAACGATTCCACGCGCATGCGCTTTTGCCAGACCCACCTGCACCAGGTGTGCGGCACCCTGCAGATGGTGGAATTCTACGGCGCCGCCCTGCTCGCCGAGGAAATGGAAAAGCTGGCCCGGGCACTGGTGGACCAGCGCGTCGGCAACGTGGCCGACAGCCAGGAAACCCTGATGCGGGCGATCCTGCAGCTGCCGCCCTACCTGGACCGGGTGGCCAGCAGCCGGCGCGACCTGCCGCTGGTGCTGCTGCCGCTGCTCAACGACCTGCGCGCCGCCCGCGGCGAAGCGCTGCTGTCCGAGACCGCGCTGTTCAAACCCGACCTGCAGCACGCCCAGGGCGACGGCCGCCTCTCCGACGCGGTGCTCAACGACCCGCGCTTCGCGCAATTGGCCCGCAAGATACGGCAGATGTTCCAGCTCGCCCTGGTGGGGGTGATGCGCAACGAGGACATGGACCGCAACCTGGCCTATATGCGCAAGGTGTTCGCCAAGCTTGAGCAGGTCACCGGGGAGGCCGCCCGCGGGCCGCTGTGGCGGATCGCCGACGCCCTGGTGGAGGGCCTGCAGGAGGACGCCATCGCGCTGGGCACCTCGGTGAAACAGATGCTCGGCCAGATCGACCGCACCCTGCGCGAGCTGGCCGCCGACGGCGTCGACAGCCTGGAACGCCCGGCGCCCACGGAACTGCTCAAGAACCTGCTGTATTACGTCGCCAAGGCCGACCACGACAGCCCGCGCATCCGCGAAGTGCGCGCCGGCTTCCGGCTCGACGACGCGCTGCCGTCGGAAGACCTGGTCAACGCCGAACGCGAGCGCCTCACCGGCCCGGACTCCATGGCCATGAGCTCGGTGGTCACGGCGCTGTCCGAGGAGCTCACCAAGATCAAGGACGCCCTGGAGCAATTCGTCCACCAGGGCGATTCCGACCCGGCCACGCTGGCGCCGGAGGCGATCCGCCTGAAACAGGTGTCCGACACCGTGGCCATGCTCGGCCTCGGCCAGCCGCGCACCCTGGTGGAAGAGCAGCTCAAGGTGATGGAGGCGATCGTCGACGGCCGCCGGCCCCCGCACCGCGACACCCTGATGGACGTGGCCGGCGCGCTGCTCTACGTGGAAGCGACCCTGGCCGGCATCGGCGGCGACAACCGCCGGCCGGCCCCGGCCACCGGCGCAGACCTGCCCCGCCATGTGGGCCAGGCCCTGGACGCGGTGCTGCGCGAATGCCGCGCCGGCCTGGAAGAGGCCAAGGACGGCATCATCGAATTCATCGCCTCGCACTGGGACCACCAGCACCTGAAAACGGTACCCGACCGTCTCAACGCGGTGCGCGGCGGGCTGGAGGTGGTTCAGCTCGACCGCCCGGCGGACATTCTTCGCCAGTGCGTGCGCTTTATCCAAGAGCAGCTGATGGCGGAGCAGTCCAAGCCGGACTGGCGCAGCATGGACACCCTGGCCGACGCCATCACCTCGGTGGAGTACTACCTGGAGCGTCTCAGCGACGACCCGGAAACCCGCGATGACATCCTCGGCCTGGCGCGGGCCAGCGTCAGCGACCTGGGCTACCCGTTGCCGGAGCCCGTCGACGAGGCGGAAACCGAAGAGCCGGATTACGCCGATCAGCCGGACGACGTCGAGGACGCGCCGGCCGATTCGCTGGATGAACCGCTTGATGAGCCGCTTGATGAGCCGCTGAATGCGCCACTGGACGAACCGCCGGTGCTGCTCACCGAGGACGCCCCCCAGGACGATGACGCGCTCGAAGCGTCGCCCGACGAAGCGGCGGCGCCGGAGCCTGCCGACCAGGGCGGCATCGAGGAACACGACGAAGAGCTGATCGACGACGAAATCATCGAGATCTTCGTCGAGGAAGCCGAAGAAGTGCTCGAGGCCCTGGATCAGTATTTCCCGCGCTGGGCGGCCAACACCGGCGACGAAACCGCGCTGGTGGAATTCCGCCGCGCCTTCCACACCCTCAAAGGCTCCGGCCGCATGGTGGGCGCCACCACCGTGGGGGAGCTGGCCTGGTCGATCGAGAACATGATGAACCGGGTGATCGACGGCGCCATCGAGCCCGACGCCACCCTGATCGAGCTGGTGCGCACCGTGCACGGCCTGATCCCGGACCTGGTGGACGCCTTCGCCCACCGCCGGCCGATGCCCTACGACGTGACGCCGCTGCAGGAAGCCGCGTTCGCGCTCGCCGACGGCCAGCACCTGGACGCGGTGCCGAGCATTGACCGCCCGGACGCGCCCCGGGAGCCGCAAACCGACACCGGGCCGGAGTCCGAACAAGCCCCCGACGCCACGCCGCCCCTGGACGACGACCCGCTGGCGGACCTGGATGCCCTGGATTTCCAGATCCCCGAGGAGACCGAAGCCGCCGGCGACGCGGTCGACCCGGTGCTGCTGGATATCTTCCGCAGCGAGGCGGCGCGCAACCTCGGACTGGTGCGCGAGTGGCTGGACCAGATCGACCCGGACTTCGCCGAGCACCCCCTGGACGACCAGGTGCACCGCGCCCTGCACACCCTGAAGGGCAGCGCCCGCATGGCCGAGATCAACGCCATGGCGGAGCTGGCGGAACCGGCGGAGAAGCTGGTCAAGGAGCTGGTCAACGGCGGGCGCCGCGCCGACGCCGACACCGTGGAAATGATCGACCAGACCCACCGGCTGCTGGACGCCGGCCTGGCGCAGTTGCACGACGGCGCCCTGACGGAATTGCCCGGCGACGCGGCCACCCTGATCGAACGCCTGGTGCAGGCCCGCGAAGCGCTCAACGAGCACCGCGACGGCGCCGACCCGCATATTCTTTCGGTGTTCCTGTCCGAAGGCATGGACCTGATCATCGACACCGACAACCTGCTGGAACAGTGGGCCGAAGAGCCGGGCCACACCGAGGAGCTGGCGCGCCTGCGCGACGAACTGGAGCTGCTCGCCAACAGCGCCCGCACCGCCAACCTGGATGAAATCCACGGCCTGGCCAAGGCGCTGGCCAGCGTCTATTCCGGCGTCAACCAGGGCCGCCTGCCGTTCAGCGAAGCCTTGCTGGAACTGGCGCGCGAGGGCCACGAAGCCCTGATGAACATGATGGACTGTCTGGCCGCCGGCCAGACCGTGCGCCCGGAACTGGGTCTGGTGGACAGCCTGCGCGACCTGGCTGAAACCCCCGGCCCGGACGGCCCCGGCGGCGGCGTGCCGGCCCCCGAGAACCGCGCCGCCGGCGGCGACGACGCGCCCCTGGACCCGGAGCTGGTGCTGCTGTTCCTGGAAGAAGCGGAAGACCTGCTGCTCTCGTCCAGCGAACACCTGACCGCCTGGGAGCACGGCGAAGCCGACAGCCTGGCCGCCCTGCAACGGGACCTGCACACCCTCAAGGGCGGCGCCCGCATGGCCGGCGTCACCGCCGTCGGCGATCTCGCCCACGAGCTGGAAAACCTTTACGAAATGGCCGGCGCCCCCAACCAGCCGGCGCCCGCGCCCTCACTGTTCGACGTGCTGCACCGTGGCCACGACCGGCTGGCGGACATGATCGACACGCTGCGCAGCGGCGGTAAGCCGGAGCCCGCCCCGGCGGTGATCGAAGCGCTGCGCCAGGCGATGTTGCGCCAGGCCCCGGACCCGGCCGCCGCCCCCGACGCCCCGGCGCCCGCCGGCGGCACCCAGGGGGACCCGGAACTGGTGGCGATCTTCCTGGAGGAAGCCCACGACATTCTCGAGTCCGCCGGCCGCAGCCTGGACACCTGGATCACCGACACCGGCAACAGCCTGGAAATCCAGTCCCTGCAGCGCGATCTGCATACCCTCAAAGGCGGCGCCCGCATGGCCGAGGTGCAGCCCCTCGGCGACCTGGGCCATGAACTGGAAACCCTTTACGAAGCCCTGGCCCTGGACCGCCTGCCGGTGCAGCCGGTGCTGTTCGACCTGCTGCATCGTTGCCACGACCGGCTGGCGGAGATGGTCGACCAGCTCGGCGCCGGGCAACCGCTGACCGGCGGCGACGACCTGATCACCGCGCTGCACGATTATCTGCGCGACCCGGGCGCTTTCACGCTGCCCGCCGCCTCCGCCGAACCGGCGCCGTCCCAACCGGCCGGGGCCGACGCCGAGCCCGACACGCCGCTGCCCGATGAAGTGGACCTGGAGATTCTCGACGTCTTCCTGGAAGAGGCCGAGGAGCTCTGCGAAATCATCGACGGTTGCCTGGTGTCCTGGCGCGATCACCCGGAAAGCCGGGATTTCAGCGACGACCTGAAACGGGCCCTGCACACCCTGAAGGGCGGGGCGCGGCTGTCCGGTCTTAATGAGCTGGGGGAGATGAGCCACCGGTTCGAAACCCTGATGCACAACCTGGAAAGCCAGCGGCGCGACCCGGACGAAAACGATTTCCAGGCGATGACGGCGGAATTCGACGCCCTCAACGAGCGCCTGGTGGAACTGCGCCGCGCGGCGGCCGCCCAGCCGCTGCCGGCGCAGCCGCCGGCGACCCGCGAGACCCGCCCGGAAGCCAGCGCGCAACCCGGCGTTAAACGCGAGGAGCGGCGCCCCCAGTCACAGCCCCAGGAAATGGTGCGGGTCGGCGCCGACGTGCTGGAAGCGCTGGTCAACCTGGCCGGCGAGACCTCCATCAACCGCGGCCGGGTGGAACAGAGCATCAGCGAGTTCGGCTTCAACATCGGCGAGATGGGCGCCACCGTGGTGCGCCTCTACGAGCAGCTGCGCCGGCTCGACGCCGAGACCGAAGCGCAGATCATGTCCACCTACCAGAAGGGCGTGGACAGCGGCGAAATCGACGGCCGTTTCGACCCGCTGGAAATGGACCAGTATTCGGAACTGCACCAGATCACCAAACAGCTTTCCGAGTCCGCCTCGGACCTGCTGGACCTGAAGAACACCCTGCTGGATCGCACCCGCGACACGGAAACCCTGCTGCTGCAGCAACAGCGCATTAACACCGACCTGCAGGAAAAGCTCATGCGCACCCGCATGGTGCCGTTCTCCCGCCTGGTGCCGCGGCTGCGGCGCATCGTGCGGCAGGTGTCCGGCGAAGTGGGCAAGCGTGTCGCCTTCGACGTGATCAACCCGGAAGGCGAGCTGGACCGCACCCTGATGGAGCGCGTGGTGGCGCCGCTGGAGCACATGCTGCGCAACGCCGTGGACCACGGCATCGAGGACCCGGAGCAGCGCCTTGGCGCCGGCAAGGAAGAGAGCGGCCACGTCAGCCTGGAGCTGTCCCGCGAGGGCGGCGAGGTGGTGATCACCCTGGCCGACGACGGCAAAGGCATCGACACCGACGCGGTACGCCGCAAAGCCATCGAACGGGGTCTGATGGCGGAGAACACCCCGCTGCCCGACCACGAAGTGCAGCAGTTCATCTTCCACGCCGGCTTCTCCACCGCCAGCCAGGTGACCCAGCTGTCCGGCCGGGGCGTGGGCATGGACGTGGTGGCCAGCGAGATCAAACAGCTGGGCGGCTCGGTGACCATCGACTCGCGGCCCGGGCAGGGCACCCGCTTCGTGGTGCGTCTGCCGTTCACCCTGGCCATGAACCGGGCGCTGATGGTGCGCGTCGGCGAGGACGCCTACGCCATCCCGCTGAACCAGATCGAAGGCATCGTGCGGGTCAGCCCCTACGAACTGAGCGACTACTTCCAGGCCCGCCAGGAAGGCGGCCTGCCGGCCTACCGCTACGCCGGCCAGGAATACGACCTGCACTATCTGGGCCGCTTCGTGCACGACGTGGCCCAGCCGCACCTGGACAACCACAGCCAGCCGATGCCGGTGCTGCTGATCCGCAGCGCCGATCACACCGTGGCGCTGGTGGTGGACAACCTGATCGGTTCGCGGGAAGTGGTGGTCAAGTCCGTGGGGCCGCAGCTGGCCAGCGTGGCCGGCATCAGCGGCGCCACCATCCTCGGCGACGGCGCGGTGGTGATCATTCTCGATATCCACTCGCTGATCCGCGCCGCCCAGGCCCAGCAGGCGGCCCTGCCGCAGGCTCAGGAAGCGCTGCCCGCCGAGCCGGAAACGCCGGATTACGAGCACGAGCGCCGCGTGGCACCGCTGGTGATGGTGGTGGACGACTCGGTGACGGTGCGCAAGGTGACCGGCCGCCTGCTGGAACGCAGCGGCTTCGAGGTGATCACCGCCAAGGACGGTATCGACGCCATCGCCACCCTGGAAGAGCACACCCCCGCCGCCATGCTGCTGGACATCGAGATGCCGCGCATGGACGGCTTCGAGGTGGCCACCCACGTGCGCCACGACGAACGCCTCAAGGACGTGCCGATCATCATGATCACCTCGCGCACCGGCGAGAAACACCGGGAGCGGGCCTTCGACATCGGCGTGAACTGCTATCTGGGCAAACCGTTCCAGGAGAGCGAGCTGCTGGTCACCCTGCGTGAACTGCTCGGCGAGACCCGGGAGACCAGCCACTGATGGCCGCCCCGGGCCGGGTCGGCGTGATCGCCGACGATACCCTGCAGGGGCATCTGCTGGCGGGCGCCATCAAGGGCCAGGGCTACCGGGTGGTGGTCAACACCGACCCGGAACATCTGGAAGACCGCTGGCTGGCCGCCGACGCCCTGGACCTGTGGGTGGTGGACCTGTCCCGGGAGGACCGCTGGCAGCGCTTTCTCGACGGCCTGCTGGAAAACGCCGCCGCGCCCCTGCTGTTCTGCGACGGCCAGGCGCCGGCCCGCACCGCCGACCATTACCCGCGCTGGGAACGGCGCCTGATGACCAAGCTGGTGGGCTATATCGGCGCACCGGGGCTGGAGGAAAACCTGGCCGCGGTGCCGCAAACCCCGCTGGCGGCGCCGATTCCCGAACCGCGCGAGTTCCGCGCCCTGGCCGGCGACACCACGGCGCAAAGGGTGTGGGTGCTGGGCGCCAGCCTGGGCGGCCCGGCGGCGGTGAAACAGTTTCTCGACTGTCTGCCGGAACACCTGCCGGTGGCGTTCGTGCTCGCCCAGCACATCGACGGCGGCTTCCTGGACACCCTGTGCCAGGTGCTGCGCCGGGACAGCCCGTTCCACTGCCAGGTGGCCGGGGACGGTGACCGGCTCGGCCACGGCCGGGTGCTGGTGGCGCCGGTCACGCAAAGCCTGGTGTTCGACACCGACGGCGTGGCGCGGCTCACCGGCGAGCCCTGGGAAGGCCCCTACGCGCCCTGCATCGACCAGGTGATGAGCAGCCTGGCGCAGGGCTTCGGCCACTGCGACGGCGCCATTCTGTTCTCCGGCATGGGCAACGACGGCGCCATCGCCGCGCCCCGGCTGGCCGCACAGGGCGCCGCCATCTGGGCGCAGTCGGCGGACAGCTGCGCGGTCAGCAGCCAGCCGGATTCGGTACGCGAAACCGGCTGCGTCGGGTACAGTGGCACACCGGAACAACTGGCGCGGCAACTGGTCGACCGAGTGCGCCGGGAAGTGGCCGAAACGGCCCGTGTTTCCGGTGAACCAAGAATAAGTTGAGGAAGTCGCATGTCCGAGGCGCAAATTCCCGAGTCCCTGCCCAGCCTGCTGATCCCGATGAACGGCCGGCCCTGGCTGATTCCCAACATCGTGGTGGCGGAGGTGATTCCGCTGCGCCAGCCGGACCGGCCCGGTCACGGCCCGGAGTGGCTGCTCGGCTGGATTAACTGGCGCGAGCAGGACCTGCCGCTGATCTCCTATGAAAAGCTGAACGAGTCCGGCCAGGTGGCCATCGGCCCGGACGCGCGCATCGCGGTGATCAACACCGTTTCCGGCGTGTCCCGCTTCTACGCCGTGGTGGTGCAGGGGATTCCCCGCCTGCTGCGCGTGGACAAGGGCGACCCGGTGGAAGAGCCCGGCGACACCGGCCCGGCGGAAGCCATGTACGTTCAGGTGGGCGGCGACCTGGCGGTGATCCCGGATCTGGACGCGGTGGAAGGCGCCGTCGCCGGGCTGTCGCGATGACCGACTGGGCACGCCTGGAACAGCTGGCGGCGGAGCGGCCCCACGACGGGCGGCGCTTTATCAACCGCTATCCCACCCCGCACCACGGCCTGCGCGAGTTCCTGCGCTGGCAGCGCCAAACCGGCGGCCGCTTTCCGCGCCGCCTGCCGTTTCCATTGCGCCGGCCGGACCCGGCGGAGCTGGCGGCGCCGGCGCCGCAACCGCGCTTTACCTGGATCGGCCACGCCACCTATCTGATTCAATACCAGGGCTGGAACCTGCTCACCGACCCGGTGTTCGCAGAACGCTGCTCCCCGGTGTCGTTCGCCGGCCCCAAGCGCGCCGTGGCGCCGGCATTGCGCATCGACGAGCTGCCGCCGATTCACGCCGTGCTGGTGTCCCACAACCATTACGATCATCTCGACCGCGCCGCCGTGGACGCGCTCAACCGCCGTTTCGGCGACCAGGTGCTTTGGTTCGCGCCCACCGGCGTGGGCGCCTGGCTGCGCCGGCGCGGCATCGGCCGGGTGGTGGAATTGAGCTGGTGGCAGCACCACCGGGAAGGGGAGGTCGACGCCTTCTGTGTTCCGTCCCAGCATTTCAGCGGCCGCGGCGCCCGTGACCGCAACCGTACCCTGTGGTGCGGCTGGCGGCTCAACTGGCCCGACTTCAGCCTGATGTTCGCCGGCGATACCGGCTACGCACCGGTGTTCGAGGAAATCGGCGACGTGCTGGGGCCGGTGGACGCGGCCCTGCTGCCGATCGGCGCCTATGCGCCACGCTGGTTCATGGCGCCGGTGCACATCAACCCGGACGAGGCGGTGCGCATCCATCTGGACCTGCGCGCACGCCAGTCCCTGGCCATGCACTGGGGCACCTTCGTGCTCACCGACGAGCCCCTGGACGAGCCGCCCAAGGCGCTGGCCGCCGCCCTGGCGCGCCACGGCGTGGCGGCGGACGCTTTCCGCATACCGGGGCATGGCGATACCCTGACTCTGGAAAGTCTCTGAGCGTGCATTGGGAGGAGCCGCGACCATGAAGACCCAGCGTGGACGACGCCTATGGTGGCTGATCCGCTTGATCGCCTGGCTGCCGCTGCCGCTGGCCGCCGGCCTGGGGGCGATACTCGGTGATCTGATCACCCGGGTACCGCTGCGCTATGCCAGCGCCTACCGGGTGGTGCTGATCAACCTGCTGGCCACCCAGCCGGGTATCAGCTTCGACCAGGCGCGCGCCATCGGCCGGCAGAGCCTGCGCGAGCTGGGCCGCTCCTTCTGTGAATTCGCCCATGTATGGAGCCGGCCGATCGACGAAACCATGGCGCGGATCAGCCACATTCACGGTGAACAGGAATATCTGGACGCCTGCGCCAGCGACCGGCCGGTGTTGCTGCTGTCGCTGCATCTGGGCAGCTGGGAAACCATGAACCCCTATCTGGGACGCCAGGGCACCAACATCATGTATCAGCCGCACCCGGCAACGCTGGTGGACGAATTGGTGAAGCAAGCCCGCGAGCGCAGCGGCTGCCGGCTTATTCCGACCAACAACCAGGGCATCAAACACGGCCTGGCGACGTTGCGGGCCGGCGGCACCCTGGCGCTGCTCGCCGATCACAACCCGGGCAACCGCAGTAACCCCTACGCGCCGTTCTTCGGCCATCCGGTGCCGACCCCGGCGCTGGTCGGCAAGCTGGTGCAGCGCTTCCGGCCACGGGTGTTCGTGGTGTCCTGTTACCGGGGCGAGGGCGGCATCAAGGATGTGGAAATGCACTTCAAACCGGCCCCGGAAATCGAAACCGCCGCCGACACGCACACCCTGCTCTGCGCCATGAACCAGGCCCTGGAGACGTGCATTCAAAGCAACCTGTGCCAGTACCAGTGGACCTATAAACGCTTTAAATGGCGCCCCGGCGGCCGCCGGCTGTGGTACCGCCAGTCCTACCCGCTGCTGCGCCGCGCCGCCCGGGGCGAGGACCGTGCCGCCCTGGGCCTGGCGCCGGACGCCACACCCAACCCCTGAGACGGAGACATTCCCCGCATGCCGATTGAAAAAGACAAGGTCGTCACCCTGCACTACACCCTGATCGACGCCGACAACGACCTGACCCTGGAAAAAAGCAGCGCCGACGCGCCGATGGTCTACCTGCACGGCGCCGGCAATATTCTCGCCGGCCTGGAGCAGGCTCTGGAAGGCAAGGACAGCGGCGACCGCCTCACCGTCTCCCTGGAACCGGAGCAGGCCTACGGCCGCCGCGACGAGTCGCTGCGCCAGCGCCTGTCCGCCAAGTACCTCAAGCACGCCGGCAAACTGAAACCCGGCAAGATCGTGCGGGTGCAGACCGAGCAGGGCCCGCGCATGGTGACGGTGCTCAAGGTGGGCCTGAAAACCGTGGACGTGGACGCCAACCACCCGTTCGCCGGGCGTCCCCTGCGTTTCGAACTGGAAGTGATCGATGTCCGTGACGCAGACGCGGACGAAAAAGCCCACGGCCACGTGCACGGGCCGGGCGGACACGCCCACTGACGTCTAAAGGTGCTACTGTTGGCGGCCAATCAAACACTGCGGGGCGATGAAGCATGCCGGAATACAGCTATTGGATTATTTTCGGGCTGATCCTGATCATCGGCGAGTTCGTGGTCTCCGGTCTGGTCCTGATTTTCCTCGGGCTGGCGGCGGTGATCGTCGGCGGCCTGGCCTACTTCGGCCTGATTAACGACCTCACCTGGGAAATCACCCTGTTCGCGGTGCTCAGCCTGGCGCTGCTGGCCGGCGCCCGGCGCTTCCTGCGCGACTGGCTGTTCGGCAAGGAGACCCAGGGCCGCACCAGCGACGACAGCGCCGGCCTGGTGGGCGGGCGTGCCACCGTCGAGGCGGACTTCGTCGACGGTGTCGGCTCGGTGCGCTACCGGGGCGCCCGCTGGCAGGCGCAATCGGACCAGCCTTTGAAAGCCGGCCAGATGGTACGCATCAGCAAACACGAAGGACTCTGGCTCACGGTTCAGGCCTGGTCCGATACTTCTTCCACGGACCAAGAAAAGGACTCTGAACAATGATGGGACTCATTATTCCCGCTCTGCTCGCGCTGGCGGTGATCACGCTGCTGTTCATGACGGTACGCATCGTGCCGCAACGGCAAATTTACGTGGTGGAACGGCTCGGCAAGTACCGCACCTCCCTGGAGGCCGGCCTGCACATCCTGATGCCCTTTATCGACCGCGTCGCCTACCGTCACTCGCTCAAGGAAATCGTCCGCGACGTGCCGCGCCAGAGCTGTATCACCAAGGACAATATCGAAGTGTCCGTGGACGGCGTGATGTATCTGCAGGTGGTGGACGCCAAGGCGGCCAGCTACGGCGTCGACGACTACGTGATGGCGTCGCAGCAACTGGCGCAGACCACCCTGCGTTCGGTGATCGGCAAGATCGACCTGGACAAGACCTTCGAGGAACGCGGCGAGATCAACATGGAAGTGGTCAAGGCCGTGGACGAGGCCGCCCAGCCCTGGGGCGTCAAAGTGTTGCGTTACGAAGTGGCGGACATCAACCTGCCGGCCTCGATCAAGGACGCCATGGAGAAACAGGTGCGCGCCGAGCGGGAGCGCCGTGCGGTGGTGGCGGAATCCGAGGGCGACCGGCAAGCCGCGATCAACCGATCCGAAGGTGACCGCCAGGCGGCCATCAACCGCTCCGAGGGTGAGAAGCAGGAAATGATCAACATTTCCGAAGGTGAGAAGCTCAAGCAGATCAACGAAGCGGAAGGCCGTGCCCGTCAGATCGAGCTGCTGGCCCAGGCCACCGCCACCGGTCTGCGTGAAGTGGCCCTGGCGGTCAAGGAAGACGGCGGCGACGAAGCGGTGAGCCTGCGCATCGCCGAGCAGTATGTGGCCGCGTTCGAAAAACTGGCCAAGGAATCCACCACCCTGTTGCTGCCTTCCAACCTCAGCGACGTGGGCGGCACCGTCGCCGGCCTGCAGAAAATTCTCAAGAAGATCGACGCCACCGCGCCCTGATAGAAAGGTAATGTTCCATGCCACGTCATTTTGAAAACGCCGAAGGTCTTTGTCAGCAACCCGACGCGGAAACCCAGCGTTATCTGTTCAACCAGACCATGCTGCGGATCAAGGATCCGAAAGTCAGCCTGGACTTCTACACCCGGGTGCTGGGCATGCGCCTGGTGCGCAAACTGGATTTCCCGGAAATGAAATTCAGCCTCTTTTTCCTCGCCTATCTGGGCGACGAAGAAGCCGCCCGGGTACCCGAGGATGACGCCAAGCGGCTCACCTACACCTTCGGCCGCGAAGCCATGCTGGAACTGACCCACAACTGGGGCAGCGAGGACGACCCGGACTTCCAGTACCACAACGGCAACGACGAACCCCAGGGCTTCGGCCATATCGGTGTCACCGTCCCCGACGTGTACGCCGCCTCACAACGGTTCGAAAAACTTGGCGTCCCGTTCGTGAAAAAACCGGACGACGGCAAAATGAAAGGCCTCGCCTTCATCAAAGACCCGGACGGTTACTGGATCGAGATTATCCAGGCCGACATGATGGAAAAGCAGCAGAAAGGTTAGCAGAACTTCTGGGGAGGGATGGGGGAGCGGGCCATGCCCGCTCCCACCATTCCTGGGTTACAACTCCGGAGTAAAGGTCGGCGCCACCCGCGGCTGGAACTGCTCTTGAT
>Ga0181379_1000772_pt1 | contig 15462 bp, 21 predicted proteins | sample 2SPOviralmetaG_FD_130115 | JGI IMG/M metagenome (GOLD analysis project Ga0181379, IMG submission 130115) | Marine viral communities from the oligotrophic San Pedro Time Series (SPOT) site, San Pedro Channel, CA, USA - 2 SPOT_SRF_2009-07-10 | ecosystem: Environmental > Aquatic > Marine > Strait... | reverse complement strand
GGATTTGGTGTTGTATCTACTGTTATATTTTTTCCACCTACATAAGTTGATCCTGCTGCTGGTAGAATCACAGAAGTAGGAGGGGTTGAGCCATTATAAGAAGTTATGAAAGTTCCGTCAGCTTGATAAAAAGTTAAATTTGCTAAATTACTACCTAACTGAACACCTGAAATAGTAGAATTTTGTAAAGCAGTATTAGGTATACTAGAACAATTAATTGTATCAGGATTAGTAGCCGTATTAATACTTATACCAGTACCACCTTGATAAGTTGTATCTGTATCTACTAAATTAATATTTAATGAACCAGAACCATCATAAGTTCCTGTAGCATATCCTGTAAAACTTAATGAATTAGGAACTTTCAATACTTCTAAAGCTCCTCCACCTACTCCTAATGTGGGAGCATTATATTGTAATTCTACTTGTCTATTTAATCCTCCTCCATTATTTATAACCATAGGGAGAGCAGCGGTTAAATTTAATTGATTATCATTATCATTAATTGTAATTGATTCATTAGATGAACCATCAAAAATCACTGTTGAACCAGCACTATCTGTTATAGTTAATGTATTGGGAACTTTTAATACTGCTAATTCTGAACCATCAAAATCAATAGTATCTTCATCAGGTCTAACTGAAATTGTTCTATTTAATCCTGCCGAGATAATGCGAATTCCATTACCTTCTACAAGATTGAGTTGAGTATCATTATCATTAATAGTTATTGATTTTGTTGATGAACCATCATAAACTACTGATGATCCAGCACTATCTGTTATAGTTAATGTATTAGGAACTTTTAATACCTGTAATTTTTCTGCTCCACCTACATTATGACTTATTGTAATTTCATCTGTATCTGCTTCTATATGAGGAACAGGATGTCCTGATATGTCAATACCATCTCCAGCAGTATATTTGCCTTCTAAATCTATTGTTTTAGCTGATGATCCATTAAAAGTATCTATTGTAGTTCCGTTTTGAGATATAGTTAAATCATTAGGAACTTTTAATACCTTATTTTCACCTGTTGAATTACTAATAGTTGTTTCATCATTATCTGTTGTTATTACTGAACCACTGATGTCTATACCATTACCTCCTGTTCCGAAGCCGTGCCCTGCTGCATTAATTGTATCTGGAATTGAACCATCAAATGTCGCATTACCTGATGCTAAACTTAAATCAGTTCCCATGGTAAGAGGATTTATAACACCCGTATGTGTATCCCATCTAGCAGGTTGGTTAGGTCCTCCACTTACTAATGCCTGACCGGCTGTCCCTACGTCAATTTGATTACCTAAATATATTTCACCTGAATTTTGTATACTGGTCGCAGATATATTTTTAAGTCCATTGATTGATGTCATAATACTTATTAATATATTTTAAATTTGATTTCTTAAATTAATTTAATCAAAATTTATAGTGAATGATCCTCTCTTAACCTGTAGATGTCCTGAATTTATTTTAGGTTTATAATAATAGTATTTTCCACCCTTTCGCCATTGATCTCTGTTCTTTAGATAATATTTATTCATCTATATATCTCTTACATATAATATTTTTTTTTAGAAAACGTAAATTATTTTCTAAGAATAAGTAAAACTGATGGAAGATATAGAAAAAGAGCTAGAAGCGAAAAGTATTGAGAGAACGGCAGATGAAATTATTGAGCAAGTTGTTGTTGATAAACCAGTTATAGACGAGGTAGTAGTAGAAGAAAAACAGGAGGAGGTAATAGAGAAAAAACCAGCACCAGCTAAAAAGTCAAAAAAGGTGAGATCACAGAAGCAAATAGAAGCCTTCGAAAAGGCACGTAAGAAAAGAGCAGAGATGATCGCGGCTAAAAAGAAACTAAAGGAAGAAGAAAAAGTAGCTAAGAAAGAAGAAAAAAAGCAAGAAAGACTACATCCAAGTCCTACACCTAAACCTATTAAAACACAAGATTTAGATTTTATTAAACCTATGTCTCAAGGTGTACCACCACCAGTCGCATCAGAGAGGATTGTAAATAATTATTATTATTATGGCGTTCCACCAGAGCATCAAAAGCCAAAGAAGAAATCAAAGAAATCTAGGAGACCACCTACACCTACTTCGAGTGAAAGTGAAAGTAGTGATGATGATGAATATGTAAAACCACCTGTTCAACCACAACCACAACCACAATATTACGAGACACCTAGACCTGCCGCTTATAAATTTAGTTATGCTTAAAATATAATTTTATTTTATTATATATATTATATAGAGTAAACAATAATGACTCAAATCAAAGAGGAGGAATATGATAAAAAAATAGTAGTTTCTGCTACAAAGTTTAGTTGCGATGATGTTGATGATAGTATACCTTCGCCACTTCCACAAAAAGGGGGATTTGCCATGCTTATAGTTGGGCGTCCAGGTTATGGTAAAACTAGTTTAATAAATTCTCTCGTGTGTAAATCAGGTAAGAATTTTAATAGAAAGTTTGATAGAGTATATATATGGTCGCCGTCTATGATTACTATGGAAGGCGAGCCATACGAAATGATTCCTGAAGACCAGAAGTTTGAGAGTGCTACATTAGAAAATCTAGAACAAGTTCTCGATGAAATTAAAGATACAGGAGATAAAGTATTATTTATCATGGATGATGTTATATGTGATATGAGAGGGCGTGGAAAGGCAGATGTAGAAAATTTATTGCAAAAAATATTCTTCAATCGCAGGCACCTAGCAGGTTATGGTGGAAGTGTATCAATTATTGCAACTAGTCAGAGCTATGTTAAAATTGATCCCAAATTGAGAAAAACGGCTTCACATCTTATTCAATATAAGCCACAAAAAAAAGAAATAGAAAATATATTTGATGATATGATTACACTACCAAAGAAAGAGTGGATGGATGTTTTGAGATATGTGTATAAGAAGAAGCATGACTTCCTCTTTATAAATTTACAGGATGAAGACACTAAACAACTTCATAAGAATTTTACTCGGCTAATTGTAAGTAGTCCCAACATTATGGAATTTGGGATTGAGGATTAATTTCCAATGAAGTATCTAGGGTTTCAGATTCTGGTTCAGGTTCTGGTTCAGGTTCAGGTTCTTCAGCTATATTGTTTACAGCTATAGGTTGTTTATTTTTATTTTTATTTTTAGTACATTCTACTCTGTAGGGTTTTATTGCTTTTAATCCATTACAAATAATGGGCTTTCTCACCTCTTTATATTTTCCCTCAAACTTTTTGTTAAAAAAATTAATGATATCTAAATCTATATTAGGAGATGATTCTAATAAATTATCATATTCTGCTCTACATATTTTTAAAAAGTCTCTACAAGGTTTTCTTTTCTTATCCTGTAATGATAATTCTATTTCTATAGTTCTACTTAATTTTGACCACGCCAACGCTGATATCCTATGACCCTCATAAATTTCAGCATATTTTAAGAATGCTAGAAGAGTTCCTAGAATACCACAGGCTAAATTTAGCGAACCCACACCAGCAGAGAAGCCATGCTGATAATCTACAGGAACATAAGAGTCCGTTGCGAAATTTGCTGTGCCTGTTAAAGTTGATAAAATAATAATAGGTATTTGTAGATGATGATATTTTTTTTTATATTTTCTCGTTGAGTAATTATGCAGATAACTATAACACATACTTATTTCACCCCATTCACTTAATAATTCCTCTATCTCACAACTCCACTTTTCTATTTTATCTGGTAGTGGTCTAGGTGTAGGTATATTTTCCATATTTTATATATATATAAATATTTTTTTTTTATCATTGAGTTAGTTTTAAAATCCATTCATACTAGGATTAGTATCTTCTAATTCTGATTCAGGTTCTGGCTCAAATTCTATTTCTTCTATAGGATCATTATCAATATTATAATCATCAAAATCTGTTAAATCAGTAATCGGTATTAGATAATGTTGGATGCAATTGTAGCCTACTAATTTACACTTGAAAGACATATCAGGTTTTAACTCGATAATTTTAGAGCAATCTGTAAAAACAAATAATAGAAATACTCTATATCCTTCATCTAGCTTTAGCTGTGCCGCCAAAACCTTTGCTGCTGTAATTAATGTTTCATCATATTTATCACTCGCAATTTTTCTGCCTTTAACCTCAACTATCATCTTTTTCTCCTCATCACAGAAATCAAAAATATCAAAAATATCGTTTTCATTCCTTAGAAAGTTAGTTTTAAAGTGTTTATTTAGTTTAGGTAATGCCTCATCCTCAATTTTACGTCCATATTCCCATAGTGTTTTATTAAAAGGCATTATTATATAATATATACTTTTATTAATAAAAAAAATGAAGATTTCTAAACTTAATTTAATATCTACGAAATTAAAATATAGATTATTTGTATAATGAGTTTCAATCCTGAAGCAGGTAGTGAGGGTGAGAGGAGACGTTTACAGCAGTTTCTACTACAGCGTGGTGCTAGATTTGAGCCACAGGATATAGATAGAATAAGATTAATACAAGCACAGAAATTAGCAGGTAAACTCCCTGTATCAGAGAAATTAAGTAGAGAACAGAAAAAGAAAAAGCGAAAGGCTAGGCGAAAAAAGAATTTAAGAAGTGAGGTTGCGAGAGGGATAAGAGAACAAAAAAGATTTAGGGAAGGTGAAAGACGAGATAGACCTGAAGAAGAACCTAGAATAGTAGGAGAACCACGTGTTGTTGGTGGTGTAGACCCTGAAGTAGAAGCACGTAGATTAGATTTACAGCAACAAGCATTACAGCAAAGACAAGTACAAGCCATAGCAGATAGACGCTTACAAAGAGAGTTGCAAAGAGAGGAATTAGCGGTTCGGCGAGGTGAATTAGCAGCAGCAAGAGCAGAAAGAGCAAGGATTGCGGCAGCAGGACCAGGATTACCAGGAGGAGCAGCAGGACCTATATTTCCACCAGCAGTAGCACCTGATGTTCGCATAGGAGATATCGCACCTGTCATCAATGTTCCAGCACAACCCCCACCACAAATAATATTCATGCCTGATAGACCAGAACCTAATATCAGAGATAATTTAAGAGCTGCAGCAGGAGAGTTAGGTGCTGAATTAAGAGGTCAAAATAGAGAGTTTCATGAAATTTTAAGAGATGAAGCAGCAGCCTTTAGAGCAGAATTACAACAGAATGTAGAGGAAGTGAATGCGAGACAACAAGCACAAGATGAACAGGTAAGAGCAGATGCTGCGAGACAAGATGCCCAATTTCAGGATGTCTATGAAAGATTAGGACAACAAGAGGCAGCAATAGGTGAATCAAGAGATGCTGTTATAGATGAAATAAGGGCACAAGAAGAGCGAATAGCAAGAGCAAGAGGTTCTCCTCCACCTAATTTTGATGATCTAGTTATAGATGTAGATGAATTTGAGAGGTCAGCTAGAGCAGGATTAGCTAGAGCAGGATTATCTCCTGTTGATTTAACATTAAGTCCTCGTTCTCCATCATTAGCAGGTGGTTCAGTTAGAGCAGACCCTGATAATGTAGTATTAGGAGGAGGTCGTCTATCGCCAGAACCTGAAATAGAAACACCTATAGCAGAAGTACCACCCACTCCAAGTGTTAGATTACCATCTACACCTATAGAACCAGCACCAGCACCACAACCTGAAAGAGCAGAGATAGAAGGGGGCGGTCCATTAGATTTACCTAGTGTAGTTATTGATGCTAGACCAGCAATAAATAGATCATTAGAAGATGATTTATTAGCAAGTGAAGCATCAAGAGCGAGATTTGAGGAAGATAGAGTAGCAGGTGTGGAGGCATTAGAACCAGCACCAGCACCAAGACAAGGACCTTCACCAAAAACAGAAGCAATAAGAAGGTCTCAAAGTGCATTAAGAGAAATTTTAGAAAGTGGAAATAGAGGTGAGGCTGCAGAGCAAGAGGATGAATTAGGTGCTTTACTTGATGATATTGAAGCACGACCAGAAGCAAGATTAGCAACTGATAGTCCTCGTGCAAGTGCAGTTCCAGTCGCTCAAAGAGTAGAAAATATTGAGGGTTTACAAGAGAGAACAGGTGGAACATCTGCTTCTTCTCAAAGATGGGCTGATTTAGAAGCAGATTTTGCTGCGGCTGAAGAACGTCTAGGTGGCGATATTGGAGGCATACCTCCATCACCAACTCCAAGAGTATTATCACCAGAACGTCAAGAGGTAGGAGGAGCAAGAGGTGAATTTGCAGCAAGAGTAGAACCTTTATTAGTTCGCTCACCATCACCAACTCCTAGAATAGAAGAGATTGATGAACCAGCAGCAGCATCAGCAGGAGGTGCTCGTGTATTACAAGGTGGAGGTGGATTTATTGAGGAGGCACTTTCACCAAGAGAATTAGAAGCAGGTGAAGAACCATTATTAGAAGAAGTAGGTAATGTTAAAAATAAAGCACAATCTAGAATAGATGTCTCAAAGAGAACATTCGCAGGAGCACAGGATACTATATTTAGTGATGTTCGACCAGGACCAAGAGGACCGAGAGCTGGAGGAAAAGGTGGAATAGGTTTTAGGGTTAGAAATAATACAGATAGAAAACTTAAAAGAGTAGAACCTGGAGATGTTGTTAATGTATTAGGAGGTCATGCTGGTAATACAATCAAATTAGATACAGGGGCTGGAACAGCAGGAACACGAGTTGGATCAGCTCCTTTCCAAAGATTAATTGATGATGGATCATTCTTATTCGAGGAAGGACATAGACACGAGTTAGGAGGACACTTTGACGAAAACCCATATGGACCGCCTGTTGAACCAGCATTAGGAGCAGCAGCGGGAAGTTTAGAAGAGGAATTAGAAGAGGTTGAGGCTCAGCCTGAAGTTGAACTAGAAGAAGAATCACCAGGTCTTTTACAGCAGGGAGCAGAAGCAGTAGGTGGAGCATTAGGAACAGGTGCGAGATTTGCTGGAGGATTAGCACAAGGAGTAGGTGAAGGACTATACGCACAATTACCAACAGCACAGGAGGTAGGTGCTGGATTAGGACGTGCTGGTGTAGCAGCAGTTTCAGGAGCAGGTAGATTTGCGGCAGGTGCTATAGGTGGAGCACTAGAAGGAGAAGAAATAGAGTAAACAATGAAGAACCATAAAAAAAATATTTAATAGATATATAGAGTAAACAATAATGACATTAACTTACAAACAAAAATTTAACAAAAAATATAAATTTAAAAAAGATGAATCTCATTCTTTAGCTGAAATATCAAAAATAACTGGTTTTAAAAAAAGTGGTTTACAGACTATATATAATAAAGGCGTTGGTGCTTTTAAAAGCAATCCAAAATCAGTTAGACCTAGTGTTAAATCTGCCGACCAATGGGCAATGGCCCGTGTGTATGCGGCGTTAGATCCTAAATCAAAAGCACATAAAATAGATAAATCACATCTTATAAAAAAATAATAGATATATTATATAGAGTAAACAATAATGCCGTCTCAATATGGATCTACAAAGAAAAAGAAGACTATGATTACTAAAAATGCAGAAAAATTAAAAGAACACTCAAAACATCATACAAAAAAGCATATGACTATGATGAGAAAAGATATGAGTAAAGGGATGAGTTTTTCTGCTGCTCATAAAAAAGCACAAAAGTTAGTAGGTAAATAAATAATATATATATATAGATATATAGAGTAAACAATATATAATGCCTATTTCCATGAAAATAGTAGAAGCACAGCCAAAAACAGGTAAACGATTTACAGCAATATTTAGATTACATAAGGGAGGAAAGATTATTAAGATAACCCACTTTGGACAGCGTGGTGGTAAAACATACATAGATGAAGGTGATAAAGAAAAAAGAAAGAATTTTAGAGCGAGACACAAAGGCGACTTGAAGACAAAGGATTTTAAGAGAGCAGGATTTTTATCTATGTTCCTGCTCTGGGGAGAACATACTTCACTAAAAAAAAACATAGAAGATTATAAAAGAAAATTTAATCTAGACTGATATTATAAATATGGTTTCTAAAGCAGTGGAGAAAGCGTTTAAGGAGGGTAAGATCACAAAGAAGCAAATGGATAAATTACCAGAAGCATTACTGCTCGGAATTGCAAAGAAAGCAGATAAAAAGGGTGGTGTAAAAGAAAAGCGTAAGAAGATGGGCAAGGAGAAGGGGAAGGCAGGACGTCCTAAAAAGGGGTCAATGGTTAAGGTTGAGGAATAAATATACTATTATAGTATTTTTTTATATTTTAAAATATATTTCTATTTCAAATTGTCAATTGCAAATTCTTTTTTTTTGTAAATATACTATAATAGTATATTTTTATAAATTTGATTACAACATAAAGTTATATCCTATTGTTATAATAAGTAATGAGTAAGATATCACCTGTTCGTATTACGCCTGAATTTGTCGCTGGTCTACAAGCACACCTACATCATGATATTAATGTCTTAAAACTTAAGATAGAAAAATTAGAAAAAGAAAATAGAGAGTTAAAGGCATTAGTTTCATTAAAGAAACAGCCTTTGTTTAATAAAACTGAAGTAGTTAAACAAGTACAAGTAGACCCAATGGTAGATAAGTGGTTTATGAATCAATGTGAATTTGCTGATAATATTGTTGACACAGATGGTATAACAGAATATGCACCAAGTAAACTACAAGACCTATTCGACCAATTCAAGGATTGGTTTGAGGATTTGGAATTAGATATTAAACAACCTGATAAAAATACTTTTAAGACATCATTATTAGCCATACAAGAAAAAACACCATATGGATTGTCGATGGGTAAAAAGAGGAGTGAGCCGAAAGTCAATGGTTATAGATCCAATCCAAGGTTTAATTTTAAGGTTAGAGACAATTATAAAGAAGAAGAAGATCCAGATTTCATATATTAAAAATATACTATTATAGTATATTTTAAGATATTATAAATTATTTTATTTGAGATTTGATAATGCAGATACTTTGTTTTTTAAAAATATACCATTATAGTATTTTTTATTTAAAGATAAATAAAATCTATATTAATAGTATAAATTAGATTTATGACTGGTAAAAGAAACAATCCTAATCCTGAGAAATTGCAAGTTAAATATCCGTGTGTTAAATTTATTAAAAAAAGATTAAGAAATAATGATGATGTAGAGGAGCATCAAGTAGCAAAGTTTGATAGTAGAGTTAAAAGTAATCCTTTTTTATTACAAATTATAGAGTATACACAGGAATTATATGATAAAGCTAAAAAGAGGGAACTCGATGATGAAGAAAAACGATTGGCTGATATTTGTAAAGGGAATCATTCTACTATTAAAAATCAAGAGAGAGAAATAGCTGAATTAAAAGCGAAAATTGAGGGATTAGAAAGTCAATTAGAAGTCTATAGGTGTTATGATTAAAATATACTATTATAGTATTTTTTTATATTTTTAAAAATTATTTTATTTCAAATTGATAATGCAGATACTTTATTTTCTACAAATATACTATTATAGTATATTTTGATTTGTTAGAATATATATAAAAAAATATATTGATTTATAATGATAGAAAAACACGCAAATTATAGACGTATGACACCTGAACAAAAAAAAGACCATATTAGGATGTTGAAACGAGAATGGGACAGAGCTAATCGCGTGAAATATAGTTGTGCCAGATCTAGAACAAAAAAGGCAGAGCCCTTTAAAAAAAACACAGGAACTTTTGTTATTGTTTTTGATTAATAAGTTTAAAGATATCTTATTTTTTTATATTAGATATTATATAATGTCTAGTTATTGGGTTTTTGGAGTTCTAGTATTTCTATTTGTGTTAAGTGTGCATAAGTATAAGGATGTAGAATTCTTAAAAAATAGTGTTAGATCTTATATAGAACTAACATACGAAAAATATAGTTTACAGAGAGAATTAGATGAATATAAGGAGGAATTAGATATTTCATTAGAGGAGTATGATAGACTGAATGTTAAACACGAAAAAAGTAAAGAATTACAGAAATTAATTGTTGATTTCGTTGTTAGTAATCCTGATATTTTTTCTCTAGTAGAGGTATATAGTTCCAAAGATGAGTAAACAAGAATTAGCAGAATTAAAAAAGACCAATCATATTTATATTCAGTCTAATGACCCTAGATTTAATTATGGATTTCATAATGAAAAATCAATAAAAGATTTTAATAAACATCCTGAGGTAGTTAATATATCTCAATATGATTATGGATTTGTAAGAAAACCTGGTACAGATAAGAATATGCCTGAATTAATAACAGCAACAGAATTAGCCTGTTTTCAAAATCTAGATGATATGGAAGAGTTTTATAGACAAAAACACCCTAATCTACCTGATGAATATTATGGAATCATGGCGAGATATAGTACAGGACAACCTATTACAAAAAAGGAGGTAAAACAAAATTTAAAGAAAGTTAAGAAAAATCCTAATAAACAATTACCAGTGGGTTTATCTGTCGCCCATAAACAAATAACTATTGATTTTAATTAAAATTTTTTTTAAGATATCTTTTAAAATATAATTATATTTATTATTATATATATAGAGTAAACAATAATGCTAAATATAATCGGAAGTAAGTTAACTGGGCATCAAGGATTAGGGCAAAAGGCGAAGTCTGTAGGCTCAAAAGTAGGTAAAGTTGCGATGGGTGGTCTCGCAGGAGGTGTAGCAGCACTCGCTCTATCAGGAGGTTTAGCTCAAGGGGCAGACGCTGTTAGGCAAGCAGCCAGAATCGGTCAGGCACTAAAACCATGAATGGATCATAAAAAAAAATAATATAAATAAATATATAGAGTTAACAATGACATCTGTAGAAGAGGTTAGAAAAAGAGGCCCAGAGAGACATCTCACAAGTAGTTATAATTTTGCTGGTCCAGGCACATTCTATTCCGCCCGTATGAAAGGCAGTGATTTTTATGAGAATCTCATGAAAGAAGCTGGAAAGACAGTGGTGGGAACAAAGCCATATAACCAACCAATTAACAAATTAGATGCGTGTGCTAAAATTCATGATAAAGTATATAATAATCCCAAAGCTGGTCCCGCAGCAGTTCAACAGGCTGATAAGATATTTCAGAATTGTATAAGCAAAATTAAAGTTAGTGATGGAATACCTCAAAAATTATTAGCTGTGGCTGCTAAAAAGGGATTTGATGCTAAATTAGCAGTCGAGAATGTAGGTTTAGTTAGAAAAGGAAGTTTTGCCGAGGGAGGTGCTAAATCCTCTGTTTTAGGAAGTAAAGTGAAGGGCGCTATAGGATTAGGGAAGAAAGCAGTAAAGGGTGTTGTGAAGGGTGTCAAAAGAACAATATAAGACATCTTATAATTTTATAACTTTAATTTTTTTTTAATTATATATTATAATATATAAGAATGCTTGCTGCATATAAAGAGACTGAAACAGACGCATCACGTGTTATTTACATCAATTCTAAAGACGCAACTTCAATATTAGGTGGTAATAGAAGTGATTTTAATTTTGTATTAGAAGAACCTATAGTTGTGCCAGAACACCATAATATCTTATTATCTGTGTATTCAGCTGAGATACCGTACTCTTTTTATAATTTTAGACTGGGAACTAATTGTAGATTAGATTATGCTGTTACAGGATTTGGAGCACAAGCCTCCTATGATGCGAATGGGAAATTCCAGATGGGAGCAGCGCCTTTAGGACAAACTCTAATAATTCCAGAAGGTAATTATAATGCAGTAGAATTAGCATTACTAATAACTAATGGTGTGGGTAATGGTCTGGAAGTATTGTATGATCCTAATAAATTAAAATTTAGTTTTAGATGTACAACAAAAGGTAATAGGATAACATTAGCATTACGTAATGGATTAGAAACAGGAACACCTGAAGCACCTGGTGAGGATATGAATGAGGAATTGGGATTTGACTGGTTTAATATTCTAGGCGATCCTTTTGTAGAATTGAATGGAGCAAATCAAAGTTTTTATGGATATACTAATGCTACTACTGATGCTTTTGGTAATATAGTTCCTGGAGCAGGAACAGATAATAATGTACAAGGACCTTTTACGACATCTCCAGAATATTTCCTCTACTCAGATGATGTTGCTGATTTAACAAATAGTATTAGATCATTATTTTTAAGAACAAATTTATCAACAACTAGTGTATTAGATTCACATATAGGTGGGGGATTTTCGAATATCCTAACAAGAGTTCCTATAAAAGTAGAACCAGGTCAGGTTATAAATATAGACCCTGTGAATGGAGACATACATAAATTATTGTTAAAATTAAAAGCAATTACAAATATAGCAATTAGATTAACAAATCAGAAAAACGAAACAATAGACCTTAATGGATTAGATTTTGATATATCTTTAAAATTAGAATTTATAGAAGATAAAACATTAAAACAACCTAGGAATGTGCGAGAAGTGTTATATGAAGAAAGTCAAAAATATTTGGATAGACAAGCATTAGCTGAAATAGAAAGAGATAAACAGCAAAAAAAACTAAAAGAAAAAACACAAAAAAGAGCGAAGAAAAAAAAATAATTAAATAATTATATAACAATGGGGTTTTTTACAACTTTAGGAAGCAAAATAAGTCATGCGGCTCATCATCTAGGTCAAAAAGCACATTCTGTTGCAAAGAAAGTAGGTAAGGCTGCTGATGTAGTTGGAAAAGTAGCTAGTGGTGTAGCATCTGTTTCAGGTGTTCTTGCCTCTGGTGCGGCGATGATAGGTGCTGAACCTGTTGCTGCTGGTCTTCTAGGTGTAGCAGGTGCCGCCAAGGCAGTTCAGGGAGTAGCAGCAGGGGTTTCTAAAGGAGCGAAATTTGTAGAAGGTTTGGGTACAGCAGTGGATAAGGGAGCAAGTGTAGTAGATCATTCAGCACACGCTATAGATAAAATTAGAAAAGGTAATGTTATGTCTGCTGTAGGCGATGTCAAACAGGCAGTAGCTGCTGGAAAGGCTGCTGGTTCATCGGCAAAAGCCGCCAGAAAGCAAATTCAGCGTAAGAAATAAACCGATAGCGAAGCAGTGAAGGTAATCTTTGATAATTAAATATTAAATTTTTTTCTAGTCTAGTATTATAACAATAATGGAACTAATATTGGGATTATCATTATTTTTAAACTTTTGTTTTTGTGTAGAACACCTAAATAAATTATATAAAGAATATAAAAATAAAAAAAATAATTAATATATATAATATGGCGAACGTTGTTAACGTATTTTCTATTGATGAGGAAAGATTGAGATTCAGAGTAATTTGTGCTATTGATGCTTTAACCGCAGGTTATACTACCGCTACTGGTGAATATGATATTAATATTCCTATTCCTACTAGTTTTACAAATTCTCATGAATATTCTAGTTGTAGAATTAAGTGTGATGTCCTAACAGCAACAATTCAGGCAGCAGCAACAGCCGTGAATGCTGCATGGACGGATACAGCTGGTAATTTCTTGAGGAATGGTAATGTAGAATTACAATTGTCAGCACCTTCCTCTCAAACATCATTAACTGCTGTTAATGCTGCTGTGGGTAATCCTGGTGCTTTTAATGAACCTGTAGAAGAAACATCAGGTTTTAAACAAATAGTTCCAATACAATTTGTGGCTATTGGCGGTGCTGCCGCTGGATGGAATCCCGCTGTTGCTGCGAGTGGAGGTTGGGTTAATGTAGGAGAACAACCTCCAATTATCTGTGCTAATCCATTTGGTTCTAGATTGAGACTACGTCTTGTAGATGTCTTTAGCCGTCGTGGAATCTTCCTGTCTAATTCTGGTGCTGGTCCAGGACCTCCGCTAGCAGACATAGGTAAATATACTCTACAATTTGAAATAGAGATGGTTGAAAATAAATAAATAAATATAATATATTATAAGATATATAGATGAAGAGATCTGGCTGGGTTTTATATATGTTTGAGGATGATAATAAAAAAGAGATATTTAAAATTATGGAATTCAAAACAATAAAAGAGTTGTCCTATGTAGTTGGTGTATCACCCACTATTATAAGTAATTGGTATCATGGGCTAATAAATCCAAGAGGTGTATTAAAGAATTGTACTTTAGTTCAATCAATTCCTATTGATAGATAAAACATTAAAATTATAGATAGATCTATCAAAGAAATATCTATATATATTTAATTAACTATGGACAGAGAAAAAGGATATATAGTACACAATAAGGATGAAAAAACCCATCAGGTATTAATAAATCAATCTTTATTAAAAAATATGAAAACAGATATAGATAATTTGAGAAAAGATATAGATAAATTAGATGAGAAAATAAATTTTATTTATAAATATATAGTTAATAAAAAGGAGAGAGAAGATGCGAGATGGTTTTATTGATTATAAAGCGAAGAACTAAATTTTTTATGTTAGTAATTTTTTGTAATTATTATATTTTAGATATTATAAAATATAATATGAGTATGGTTGACAGCATTGACTACACTAAAATTCTACCGATGGCGGTAGAGAGTCGTGTTCGCAGACGCGGGTTTGTTCCATCTAATGGTTCTAGCTTTACCTCTGCTACTAATAACATTATAGAAATTCCTGTTTCGGCAGCGGCGTTCCTAGATACCAAGCACAGTTTTTTACGCTTTAATTTCCTCAATACTACTGGTCAGACATTCGGTGTAGATTTTGGAGGAGGACACTCTTTCATCTCTCGCCTGCGTATCCTTCAGGCTGGAACTGTAATCTCTGATTGCCGTCAATACAACAGGCTTCTTTCCTCTATTATTCTTCCGTGTCAGGGATCAGAAAGTAATTTAGCATCTCGCTCTCTTAAGGAAGGTCAGCGTTTCGCCAACTCCGCTGTTGCTGGTGGTGCTGGCAATACTGCTGTTGCAGGTGCTGCTGCTGAAATTACTGGTGCTACTATCAATACGCCAACTAATGCTGATGATTCAACAACTGCCGCTGCTGCAGGTTCTAACTATGTTTTCTCAATTCCACTATTGAATGGTCTTCTAGGCACAACACAGGATAAGTTAGTTCCACTTTTCCTCCTAAATTCAGCACCTGTAGTTATTGAGATCACATTAGAGAGCAACCAGGCACGCGTAGGGACTTTTGGTGCGTTTCCTGGTGCATACACTATTAATGATGTAAGATATTTTGCATCTCTAGTTGAGACTGGACCTGCTGTTGAAGAGCAGATTAGAATGGTTCAGCAACAGAGTGGAGGTCGCCTAGTTCTCAACGGCGTAGATTATACTCACACCCCAGGTAACATCGCAGCAGGTCAGGTTGGTCGTATATCGATTCCTGTCCCTGTCCGTAAGAAGAGTATTAAATCTGTATTATTTGCTTGTGCTTCTACTAGTAGGGCAGCAGCAGCTGAGGAAACAAGATATACATTAAGTTACAGCGGTCATCTTAATATGAGTGAATATCAATTAGCATTCGGCAGCCGACGCATTCCAGAAGTGCCTATCGGATGTCAATATG
>Ga0181379_1000771_pt1 | contig 15465 bp, 15 predicted proteins | sample 2SPOviralmetaG_FD_130115 | JGI IMG/M metagenome (GOLD analysis project Ga0181379, IMG submission 130115) | Marine viral communities from the oligotrophic San Pedro Time Series (SPOT) site, San Pedro Channel, CA, USA - 2 SPOT_SRF_2009-07-10 | ecosystem: Environmental > Aquatic > Marine > Strait... | reverse complement strand
GCAGTACATTCAGTACCTTGATAATAAGATTTGTTTAGGGATTCACCATAAAGGTTTGTTGATATATCTTCAATAGAGAGCTTGAATAGAACTACTGTTGTTTCAATCACAGCATCTACTAATTCCTTTGAAATAGATTCAAAGAATCTTATATCTCTATCTAATGCGAATCTTGGCATTTTATCCGGTGTATATCGTTAGTGGAACTTTTCGTAACATTTCTTGCTGATAATTAGATTCGTTATTTCTAATTTCAAACTGATTTTTTCTACTTAACTCTTCTAAGTTTTCTCTGAGTTGTTCAATCAAAGCATCTTTTTCAGTTTGAGCCTCAGCTCGTAATGCTGCTCCATCCAACGATATTTCGGAACCAGGAATAGGTACTGAACTATATTTTTCTCTGATTGCTCCTAATAGTTCTTTAGCAAGAGCAAGTGAATATTTTCTAATCCATTGTTTACCAACATCATTTATAGAAGTATATGGTATAAAGTCATAACCAACGTTTGAGTAATCTGATACTACATCCGCAGTTACATTTGTTGAGTTTTGAATAAATTCATTTCTAACAAAATATTCGAACCATAATTTACCCCCAGTTGTTGGTATTGGGAAAATTTGTAATTTATTATTTACGATATTAAATGAGTGCGCCGATTTTCTAATAGTATCATTGAATTCAATTGCCTGCATTCTTAATACATCTTCAAATATTGGCATCAATACAAATTGTGCAGCTGGTGAGAATGAACCAAATCCAAACTCATCAATTAAATTAAGAGTTCCTTGTCCACTTACTGAGTAAGGGTCAAAGAATCTATTTACTGCTGGAGTTGCTTCATGGAATACTGTTGTTACATCGATTCGGTTAGCACTTTCACTTACATTAGCGAAAAGAACATCCAAATCATAGTTTTGCTGTCCAGCTACTAAATCAATAGAACCAGTTTTAATATCGGTGTTACCACCTACACCAGCTAATGTACCATAGGCATCTGAGATTCCTATAAGTTCAGGTAAAATAGAACCCTGTACTAACTTTCCACTATAATTTGTACCTTTTGGATTTCCTTTTAATGTATCTAAGTTATTTCTAATGTTGAATTGATTAACTTGTGCAGCATATTCTGCAGTAGCTTCTTCAAAACAAGCAAATAAATTTTCATCAACCAATTCTACATTTTGGACGGGATATCCTAGTCTCTTTGCACACCAATTAGCTATCTTTGGTGCATCGGTTTGGAACTCATAATCAGAATCATAAGTACCAAAAGGAGTTGAACCCGTAGCAAATGATGATGAACCTGGGTATATGTATTCTACTGCCATAAATTATTCCTCTCTTTAGTATCGTATCTATAAATATAAAGAAATATAAGAATAGTGTTTTTAATGAGGACATAAAAAAAGAGGGAACTTTCGTTCCCTCTTAATTTAGTTTATATAAAGTTAAACCCTATCTTAGATAGAAGCTAAATCTTTAACATAAATCTTACCATAGTACTCAGGTCTTACCATTTTCTTAGCGTATCTCGTCATAACTCCTCTTCTTGGAGTGAAGTTAGTTGGGTCATACACTAAAGGTGTCATAATAAGTGGTACATACGGAGCATATACAGCACCAGTTTCTAGGAAGTTGCTTCCTCTAAATCCTAATAAGATTTCGTTAGAAGTCATATAAGGGTTTTTGTAAACTGTGTATCTGTTAGCAATCGCACCTACTGAAGTTACACCAGCAGCGAAAGACATTGCATCTTTATCAGCTGAAACAGTAAATCCAGGGATTGATTCTAAGATAGTACATACATCAGGAGATGCTACTACAAAGTTAGCTCCACCTCTTAATGTTAATTGGTGAATCTTATTAGATACTTTGTTTAATTTAGTACCTAAAGTTTGGAACCAAGTGTTCTTTTGGTATGCAACACCAGAAGTTCCAGCAGACCATGCACCAGTTGAAGAGTTATACTCCTCACCGATTGTAGCTGACCAGTACTCAGTAGTCAATGCGTTAGACTTTAACATATCTAAGATTTCTAAGTCAATCTCTAATGAGATGTAATCAGATAACATAGAAGTTAATTCAGCTTCAGCATCGATTGAGTGGTAAGCGTTAAGGTCTTGCGCCAACTCAGGAGTCCACACAGCCTTTAGTTTTCTTGTCTTAGCAACAATTGCTTCAGACTTCAACTCTAAGTCTACTTCAGGAATATCAATTGAAGTACCAACAGCTCCAGCAGCACCAGCTACTTGTCCAGCGTTTTTACCATCTTCGAAATCACCTCTTGCGTAATCAGCAGGAACTACTGAGTAAGTTAATACAGCGAAATCTGCAGCTGCAGTTCCATATCCAGCAGATGCAGATACGAACATTACTAAGTTAGAACCATCAGCACCATTGAATTGGTTGATAGTAGTTACGATTTCATCATCAGAGATGTTGAAAGAGTTAGCACCATCTAAATCAGCAGTTGCAGGAGCAGCGAAAGTAAGTTTAGCGATTTCACCATCAGAAATTGATTGTGATAATGAAGCGTCAAATCCTACATCTGCCCAAGAAGCTGAAGCGAAAGTGATATCACCTACAGCGATAGAAGCAGTTACATCATTTGCAGAGTATCCGAATCTACCGTCTCCGTAAAGACCATTTTCAGCAACGTTAGTTGAACCTACATCAGAACCGTCTCCACCGAAAAGTGATTGACCGTTAAATGCAGGGTTTCCACCTTGTGCAGTTCCATATTTGAAATCTAAATAGAATACAAGCCCTGAAGGTAAGTTCATAGGTTGTACACTAACGAATTCTTTAGAAGCAATCTCACCAAAGATTCTTCTTACTAAAGGTAAAGCAACACCGCTCCACTCTTCAGAGTTATTTTGGACACCAGTTTGTGATGCCTCATCAAGCAATTGTTTTGCTTGGTTTTCTAAAAGAACAGACATTGCGCCTTGCTCTTTTTCTCCTAAACCTTCTAAAAGACCAGTGTTTTCCCACTTCGACTTTAGTTGTCTTGTTTCAGCCAACATTACCGATTGTGGGTTCTTGCCTTCCATTAGTTTAGATAAATCAAAATTTGCCATTTTATTTTTCCTTTTTAATGTTAGTTAATTATTTGATATTAGCTAATTGTTTAAATCTCTCAGCTAATGCATTTGTGTTCTCAGAAATAATTTCTTTTGAAGGAGCGGTTGAAGCAACTGGTTTAGATGCAGCCTCAGCTACAACTTTCTTAGTTTTCTTCTCAGTTCCTGTAAAATTCATTGATTCTGCTAACGTAGCGTAAACTAATTTTACTTCTCTAACAGATGATGTTCTGTCTAAGTTTTCAACAACTTTAGATTTTTGTTCGTTGTTTAGGTTATAAGCTCTGAACAATCTATTAGCGTATAATAATTTTGCGTTAAGAAGGTTTACTTCGTTGATGGTAGATTGTAGAGTCTTAACAGTTGAAAGAGCTTCTTCTAATTCAGTTTGTAGTCTAACTACTTCTTCATTAGCCTCTTCTTCGTGTTCTTCTTCTTCAATTTCTTCTTCACCTTCGCCGTATCCCATCTCTCTAAGGATTTCATCCAAGTCGATTTCATCATCCATTTCATCTTCTTCTTCAGCTTCTTCAGCTTCTTCTTCAGATTCCATTTCTTCTTCATCTTCATGAACTTCATCTTCATGTTCTTCTTCAGATACTTCTTCTTCTGATTCAGTTTCTTCGATTTCTTCTTCTTCAGAAACTTCATCTTCATCTTCCATACCCATTTCAAGTTCTCTAATGATAGACTCCAAATCTAACTCATCTTCTTCTTCTTCAATTTCTTCTTCTTCATGATATCCTTCTTCTACCTCTTCTTCAGAATCCATCTCTTCGATTTCTTCTTCTTCGTGGTAGCCTTCTTCGATTTCATCTTCCTCTTCAGAGATTTCCTCTTCAGATTCTTCTTCCGAAATTGTAGCGTCATCAGCGTTAGTTGGGTCCTCAACAGAGCCTTCGCCTTCTTCCAATTCATCTCCTACTTCCGCAGTTTCTTCCTCAGATTCAGGTCCTAATTCTGTGTGAGCATCGCTAGCATCAGCCGAAGGTTCTTTGTTTTCACCATCACCAATATCACTTGAATCTAATTCCTCTTCGATTTCTTCCTCTTCACCTTCCATTTCAGCTTGTAGCTTCTTTGATAGGATTGATTGTAATCTTGGAGTAAATGCTTCCTCAAGTGCAATCTTAGCGTTAGCGATTGCAGTTTCTCTTACAGCTTTAGCATCGGCAATTGCTTCTTTTAACAATTTTGAATTTGCCATTTTACTTATTACTTTTTAAATTTTGCTGAAGTTATTTGAGGAACCTCAATATAGAATAGTGTAAATTGGTTGTTCGGTCACTAAACATTAAAAGTTAGTATTCATTAACCAATGGAACCCACATGAAAGTGGGTTATTATACGAATAAATATATAAAAATTTATAAAAACATAAAAAACTAAAGAAAATTATAAGTTTTTTATAGAGTTAGTGTAGTTACTTTATTTTTTTACCTCTCTTAATATCTCTCTTTAATTCTTCAAGAGCATTAATTTGGTCTTGTATTGCCATTTCTAAACTTACGTTTCTATATTTAGCTTGTTTTCTAACAGCTAACATAGCAATTCTTTTTTCTTCAGTAGAAGGTCCTTCGTTTACTGATTCATTAAACATCTTAATCACTTTTTTCTGAATAGGGTTACCATCTCTACCAGCAAGTGCAGAAACTAATTCCATTCTTTGAGGTAATCCACCCTTTTGAACGTATTTAAGAAGTTTAGTAATATTCAATGCATGTTTAGAAACAAAATCCTCAACTGCCTCAGGTCTAGTGCCTGTAAAGTAAGCAATCTTTTTAATTTGTGGTTCTATACCTTCATCCATTGATTCTTCAAAGGTTACCTTCTCACCATCAACTTCAACTTCACCATCAGAGTGTAGTTTCTCCATATCATCTTTAGATAGTTCAATCTCAGCGATTGTTCTTTCTCTCATTATTTCTCTTACGATTTTTCTAAGTTGTTCTTTCATTTTTGGTAATCCTTTATGTTTCGTTGCTGCAAAATCTTCAATCTCCTTTTCACTCATTCTGTCAGCAATATCTTTTATTTCATCTGAAACCTCTGAAGCAGGTACTTCACCTCTTTTGAATGCTAATGCCAATCCAAATAACTTTTGTTGTTGTTGTGATTGTGCAGGCATCTTATTTTAAAAAATCTTTTAAACGATGGTTTTTAAAACCATTTTTATTAATTCCTTCATTTTTTTCATCATCAAATACTGATTGAATTTTTGATGCTAAATCTTTATATCCTCTCATCTTTAATTCGAATGCGATTCCATCTAATGCATCTTGTCCATCCCAACCAGCTTCGTTTGATGCGGCTCTACCTAACTCATCGGTTTCATCAGATGAATCACCATACTTAGAACCCCATGCAGTTGTTTTTACCCAATCATCATAACCAGGTTCACCTAAACCAGGTTTGTTTGGGTCTAACGATGGGTTCTTTGCTAATTCTGGATTATCTTCCATAATTGCGATTAACTTTCTTGCTTCTGAGTGGAAGTTTGAATCAGTTAGTGCTTCATGTGCAGCTTGAACCATTTTAAGTTCGTATTCTTCTCTACCTAAGTTTTCTGGAGTAATACCTAATTCTTTAGCTTTTTGTCTTGTAGCTTTATTTACTTGAGGATTTCCTGCTCTTCCACCAGATGAATCTTTTGCAGGTCCATCTTTTTTAGGTTCTTCTCCACCAGTATCGTATCCTGTATCTTTAGAGAACATATTTGGTTTCTTCTCCCCAGTTGGTACATCTACTGCATCATCTTTATCAGTTTTTCTTTTTTCGTGAGAACCAGATTTTACAGCAGCATCTCTAGCTGCTTTACTTTTAAATACTGATACATTACCAGTTTCTTTACTTGTTGCGGTAAATGCTTTTTCAGCTTCTAATAAATCAGTTAGTTTAATCATAATATTATTTTTTTTCTCCAAGTCTTTTTTTCATAGTATCTGGGTCAATATCTGATATTTCATAATATCTACCTAAAATATGTCCCATATCCTCATACAATGAATGTAACCTTTCATCTAATGCTCTTGCTTCAGTTGCAACTTTATCAAAAGCTTTATCCATTTTTTCCAACTCACTCATGTTTCTTTTGATGGTTACTTTATCAAACCAATCACCAGCCTCAGAAAGAGTTAAGGTTTTTGCTGCATCAACAACACCACCCAAAGTTTCTGCAACTTCAACAATATCAGATTGTCTATTCATCTGCTCTTTGTAAGTTTTATAAGTTGAAATAATTTCTAAAAAATGTTTCTTTACCTCAGATGCAAGTGGTCTTTCTTCTTTTAAAGACTCGGATATTGAGAATTTACCATCAACGATTTTTACTTCGTTAAGATTAGTTTTTCTAATATCATTATATCCTTTGGCAACTTTAGTACCACCTTTGTTCTCAACTTTTAAAGTAAATTTATTGTTGTGAACGTAATCATATATGTCAAAATTCTTTTTACTCATTATCCTATTTCCGTTATAATTTCTCTCATTAAGTCTTGTGCTTTACAAAAGTTTCCACAAACATCAGTACCAATATTCTTAACTACTGATTCGTTCATTGGAGTCATAAATGCACCATGTGTAGATGGGTTGGATACAAAATCCCAACCGATTAGTTCAAAATCTTCACCAACTAAAAGTTTATCACCCTTCATTGGCTGAGTAGAGCCCATACCTCTTGATGAGATACCTAAAAGGATTCCAGCTCTTAATAATTCTTTTAATATATTTCCAGAAGGAGTAGGTAAGATTTCCACTGTACCTACAACATCGTTACCTTCCCAATGTACCTCTTTAATATTATGTGATACATTCTTTAAGTTGATAACTGAAGAGTCTGGATGGTCTAATTCACCTAATGCTCTTCTTTCTTTAATTAGAGTTTGATATTTATTTATCTCTCTTTCTAATACTTCTTTTGGGTACACTCTACCATTTTGGTTTTCTGCACCTGAACGTTGAAGGATACCTTTAACCAAAGTTCTACCTGATGAATCTTCGTTCACCTTTCCTTCAAATAAGTTTGTTTCTATTAATAGATTCTTCATATCGGTTATCCTTATTTATATTTTTTTAATAACTCAGCAAATTCTTTTTTCACTCCAGATGATAATCTTTTATGAATTCCAACTTTTGCTAACATAGGGATTGCTTCTTTCATTTGTGAATTATCGATAGCAATACCAGTTCTACTTCTTGATAACATAGGTCTTTGTAAGAACATTCTCATTTCAAAAGCTAAATCTTTAGAAATTTTAACTCCTTCAACTCTTGAAGTTCTACCAGCTTCAACATCTTTCAACATTGCAACTTTACCTAATCTTCTTTCGTTTACTACTGATTCATAGATTCCAATATTTATATTTCCTTTTTTGAAATCAATTAAATCAGCACCAATAGTTTTTCCAATTTTTTCCCAAGCGCTTTTATCACTCATATAAGAAGATAATCTTACTTCATATCCTTTACCTTTTTTAGAAATCTTTTTGATTGCCTTATTGGATATACCCATATTATCTAAAGCCATTTCAAAATCATATTTGAAATCTCTTGCATTACCTTTATAAGATTCTTTAAGAGTTACTGGATATTTTTTACCATTAAATTCAAATTCAGTTTTACCTTCGTCCTTTGCCTTTCTTGCTGCTTGAACAAATGCCCTACCTTCATTTACTGATTCTCCAATTAAAGAATCAACATCAGCGTGGATATCTTTCCACTTATTAAATTTTTGATTACGAAGTGCACTATAAAGAGCCATCGTATATTTTTGTGAGTTGTTATGAATTCTTGATTTTACTAAATCAACTGCCCCATATATAGGTTTTCCTTTTTGGATTGAATCAACTGCTGCTTTGAATGCTTTATATTGATTGAATGCATCTTCTTTTTTTCTATCTGTGATAACTTGGATAATGTAATCCTTTGCCTTATCCATATCACCTTTGAACTTATCTAAGATTTGTTGTGCACCTTTATCATTCTTTTTTAGAGCTCTTTCGAAGTTTCCGATTTGTACTTTTGCCAAACCTTTAGCATTGAAGTAATCTCTTTTATCAAAAATACCATATACTTTTTCAAAGGTAGAATCTTTTGATTTGAATTCTTCGTTTACATCTGTTTGACAACCTCCTTCGGTTACTCCACCACATCCACATCCACAATCATGTGATTCTTCTACTTTATAAGTTTTACCACCAACTTCAAATTCATCTTCACCTTTTTCTTTTGCAGCAGTTACTGCAGCTCCAAATGCATTTCCTTCGTTTTTCTTTTCACCCTTAGCGTTCCACGCTGCATCAATCTTATTGAAGAACTCTTTCTTTTCTTCATCAGACATTGATGGGATAGATTTCCCTGCTTTCTCTAAAGCTTTTTTGAAAAATGTTTGATACTCAGTTTCTTCTGCCATAATAGTTCTGAGTGTATCTTTGATAGTTTCTCTGGTAATATTCATAATTGCCAATTCCGTTTATAGTTCTGATATTGATTTTGAAATACGATTTAACCTTTCTCTTATTTTAAAGAGATGACTTTGTGTACGTTTCCATTGGTCCTCAGATTTTAAACCACTTTCTTGCTTAATCCTACCATACCACTTTAGAAATGATTCCATTTCTGAAAGTTGTTTGTTGATTCCTCTGATTCCTAAACCAATTTTTTGCTTTGGAGTTCCCTCAGATTTTCTAAGTTCGTTCCAACGATTTTCATTTACTTTACTATAACCAGTTGACTTGATAATATGATTAATGTAGTCATCATCAGATTCCTCATCCTCATCAGTACCATCAGTATCTTTAAAAGCATTAGGAGTATTATATCCAGCTATATCACCAGTGGTGGTAGCCTCATCAATATCTACATCTTCTTGTTCTATTTCAGCAAGTAAATCTTCAATTAACTTTTTTAAACTCATAATTTAGCTTTCAATTCTTTTATTAATTCATATGACATCATTATTGATGAAACATGATTATCAGAAACATTCTTACCAATCTTAACATTAGATAAAACAGAAACAGTTTCTGCTAACTTAATTTTAGTTACCTTATCTTTAATTTTTGATTGAATCGATTTTAATTCTTTTATAATATTTGGAATCTCTTTTTTTACATAAGATTTAAATCCAGTTGTATTGGTTAAATTATTGATATATTCCTTTAATAAAGATTTTTGCGATTCATTTAAGTTAGAATATTTTTTATTGAAAGTTTCTACTAAAATTTTATAAGTAAGTAATCTTAAATCTTTTTCTTGTTTTTTATAAGATTCAACTAATTTATCCTTTTTTAATTGAGTTTTAGTTGCTGGATTGGATGTAATAGATTCAATGAGGGTAATCTTTGAATTAAATACATCTTTAATATCATAGTTATCCATCTTTTTAGATTCAAAAATCTTATAGATAGATGCCATCAAACGATAATTAGATATAGGAGAAGATAAGAATTCATCCATATTGAATGATTCGTTAATCTTTTTAATTAGATTGTACTTTTCTCTATGTAATTGTTTTTGGTCAATACGATTATGAGCTTCGTTAACAGTATCAATGAACTTTTCAGCTCTTGATTCTGAACTATACTTTTCCTTCATAAGAAGTTCGTACAATCTCAACTCTTTGTTTAACTCTGTTTTTGGACTAAAAAACTCACTAACGATTTTTTTAGCCTTTTCTGTAGTATCGCCATTAAGAACTTCTAAAGTGATTTGCCTCACTAAAAGTTCAAATAGAATACCAGTATTCTTAAATTTTGAATGTTTTACCCTCTTCATTGTGTTTTATCCTATAATAATATATCAATATACGATACAATACATCGTATATAAATATAAGTTAATTTTGATTTCCTAAAAATTTATTCATCAATCAAATTTGCGTCATCTAAAAAGTCTCCGTTTTCACTCATCAACCTTCTTTTTGCTGAAACTCCGTTAACATATTCTTTAGCAACTTTTTGCTTAGATTCTGTTTTCTTTAACGCTTTTTGATTTTCCTTTTTACCTAACGGGTCTCTCCCATAAGGATGTTTATCCTTTCCATAGGTGTTTCCCTCTCTTGGTCTACCACCTTTGTTCTTTAATTCGGTTTTTAATTCTTCCAATTCATCCTCCACATCAGTTGTTTCTTGCTCCATTGCTGGGTCTGAACCTTCATCTTCAATTGAACGATATCTAAATCTATCTTTAAGGTCATTAATAAGTTGAGTTTTTTGGAAATCAACTTCATCATCACTAAAGTTAAAGATATGCTTATATGCCCAATCTTTAGATACCATATTTAATCCTTGAATATCAGAAACTAATCTAACCTTTTCACTCCAAAGATTTACTTTTTCTTGTTCGTAAATAGTAGATGGATTAACTAAATCCAATTCAAAGTCTACCATTTCTTTTCCTTCAATACCTTGAGAAGCTAAATGAGTTACAGCAATCTTAGTTAATTCTGAAATCAAAGTTCTTTGGATTCTTTCAATTGTTCTTGCAAATCTTACATCTTCTGCAGCAAGAGTTGCTTTACCATTTACATTCTCATCATATCCCAAATAAGCTTTTGGAATCTTTAAAGCTGCAAACATTTTATTCTTTAAGTAATCGATATCATCAATTGATGTATATTCTAATCCACCCAATGAATCGATTTCAGTTCCACTATCACCACCCCTAACAGGTAAAAAGAAATCTTCAGTTAAGTTTTGGATATTATATTTTAAGTTATAATCTCCAGTTCTTTTATCTACGAATGGAGTTTTTTTCATTTTGTTGATAATTCTTTGCATGTAGTTATCAACTTCTTGTGGTGGAATATTACCAATATCAATTTTGAAAACTCTTTTGTCTGGTGCTCTCATAATTCTATGAATTAACATAGCATCTTCCATAAGAGAAACTTGCTTCCAAATTCTTCTACCATTTTCAATCATTGCCTTACCATAAGGTAAGAAGTTTGTATCGGATAATAATCTAAAATGTACTATCTCATAGTTTTCATAATCTCCTTTACCATTTGGGTCATGATTTACTTTAAACTTAATATAATTTGGATTGTTTGGGTCGGTATTTTCTAATCGTTCAGTTTCATAAACTGGAAGTGGTCTTACATTTACAATACCAACATTTGGTTCAATTTCTTGAAGTAAAAAGAAATCTCCATACTTAACCATATTTCTTGTCCAAGACCATAGGTTAAATTCTATATTTAAGATATCATAAAAAAGGTTTTCTAAAATATCTTTTATCTTTTCGTTTTTTGATTTAATTTGTACAACTTCACCGAATTCGTTTTTAAGTGTACATTCATCTGCGTATATATCTAATGCTGATGAGATAATTGGGTCATTATCCATAGCATCGTAATCTCTAAATAATTCTCTACGAACTTGATGGTATGCCATAGATTGAGCTGCCATCTGGTCTCCGTGAAAAGACCTCTGAAGTTTAGTATATCTATCCTTTAAATTAAAAAGGTTAGTACCACCCTGCTGCCTATCATCTACATCAACAACTTTTCTCTTCCCATCCTTGTCAACCTTTATGATTGCTTGAGTGGAAAAGAGTTTCGTTAATCGATTAAAAAATGAACTATTGTTTTGTTCTGCCATTTATACTTTCTTTATGTTATAATCTAACTAAGATACAAAAAAATTTTGATATATCCTAATTTTATTACCACGCTTTACAACTCCAATACCTAGCTTTGTGTCTTGGTCCTGGTGTATCACAATTATGTCTAGCTCTAAAAGCTTTTCTTCTTGATGGAATATCTTTCTGAATCTGCATTGTTTTTTCACCTGCTTTCTTAGCAGATGTCCCACCATGTCCGAAGTTTACCTTTACAACATTTCCCTTTGGATTCTTTACATATACTTTAAATTTCTTAACATCACCTCTAGTTGGTTTATTAAGTTTAACTTTTCTACCTTGGTATTCGGCCTCGTTAATATCCTCTTTCATATTTTTTAGAAAGTGAATAAACTCCTTTAAATCTTCATAGTTTTCAACATCATATTCTTCGATGCTTTCATCTAATGATAATTTAAATTCGTTATAAAGTTCTTTAGAATAATTTGTCATAATAGTTCTTATAATTAACTTATACTATATAAATATAAAATTTTTAATTTATAACCATTTAGTTAAATCTTCAGTATCATCTCCGATTTGCATTTGCCAAGGGTTTTCATCATTATCGTTACCACCATATACCCCACTATAAGTATAAGATGAAATACTGTTAATTGCCTGTTTTGTTAAATCGATACCTTCCTGTCTTAATCTCAAAGCAGTATCTCTAACCCAAAGTGAAATAGCTAATGACATTGTTAAATCATCATTATATCCTCTCATAGCTTCAGCTCTACCATTCATCCATATAAATGTAAATAATTCATCGATAGTTCTAACTGAACGTATTATAATTGATTTTTCTCTAATATACTCTTCCAACTTTGAAATAATCAAAGGTCTTGTTCTTGAAGTAGTTGAAAATCCAGCTACCATACTCTTATCTTGAGAACGATACCTATTTGAGTGTTGATGTTCAGTATCTACATACTTTAAATCCTTACTCATATAATAAAGGTTTCCATAATTTCTATCAATAACTTGTTGAATAGTTGCCCAACCAATGTTTGCATTTTCAATTACTAACAATGCGTTGTTATATTCAGTTGCTAAAGCTACTAAAAAATTACCAAAATCTTTTGTATCTAACTTACCTCTATATTCAGCCACTTGTTCGGATGCCTCAACATCAATAACGTGAGCTGCTGAGTAATCCGATGAATCACCTCTCGCAACATCCGCTACAACTATATAAGTTTTATTATAATCAGGAAATTGCCATTTCCATAAGTTTCCATCAAATCCACCTTTTTCAATTGGTTCTTGTACATAAGTTTCTTTATAAAACTGAAGTACTTGTGGGTCAATTACCGAATCACCAGAAGATACAAAATCACAATCACATTCTTGTGCTGCTCCTTTTGGTCCTAATAGAGTTTCTTGTTCATCTCTCCAACTTTGGTCTCTTTCTGGGTGTACACTCCAATGTAATCTAATGTTATTAAATCCATTAGTACCATCTTCAGAACCTACCCAAGTTTTGTGAAAGAAGTTACCTACACCATTTGGAGTAGATAAAATAATTGCGTTACCACCCGTTGATAATGTAGATTGAGCAGATACCCAAATTTCTTCAATCTTATCAATAAATGCAGCTTCATCAAATACCAAAAGGGATAATGCTTCAGAACGTCCTGCATCTCCAGCAGCTGAAGTTGCTTTTATCTGAGAACCATTTGAGTATCTAAGAGATAGTTTGTTATCTTCTACTGTTGTTAGTTTTAACCAAGATGGTAGATAATGATTCATTACCCTTACTTTGGTTACTAAGTTTTTTGCTACTTCTTGTTTTGTTGCAATTACCAAACAATTGAAATCATCATTGAATAACATTTTCCACAAAGAGAATCCTGCGGTTAATGTTGAGATACCAGTTTGTCTTGATTTTAGAATAATATTATATCTATGGTTTTTAAAGTCAACCAATGTTTCTTCTTGAAATGGATATAATTGAAAAGGTATTTTTCCCCTAACAGGGTGTTGAATCATACAATACTTTCGCATGAAATAAATAGGGTCAGATGCACATCGTTTGTACTCTACCGCTATGATTTCTTTTAATGATGCTTTTTTCTTAGCCAAACTAAATTTATTTTTTTCCTATTTTCCAATACATACCAGCACTAACAAATGGTGCTAATTGTGAGGTATTAGAATTATTCTGAATACCTAAACCTAATTGATATAAATTATTCTTCTTACTTTTTAGGATTAAACCTCCACCAACATTACTAATAACATCGGTTTTATTAAACCCACCATTTATACCCCAATAGAATTCATTCTTTGGTAATTCTTTTACAATTGTTGTGTTATACACAGTTGGGATTTGGAAGAACCAATCTACATCTCTTGATTGAATTTGGTTTTGTGAAATGATATCAGTTAGGATACCATATCCTAAAGTTGGATTTGGTTTCTTTCCTAATGAATCAGTAACACCCTTCGGAAAATCATATGTAAGATTAAGTGTATCCTTTACTTCGTACTTTGCGAAATAATCTTCTACAATTTTCAATGTATCAATATCGATAGGAACTTCAACTTCAACAGTTTCAGTTACTACTTTAGTAATGTACTTTGGTACATATGTTGGAACTTTAACTGTTTTTTCTACAACAACAGTATCAACTTTTTGTTCCAACAATTCGTAATCTTTACCATCTACATTTACTATTTCCTTTTCTTCCTCTTCACCGCCACAGCTTCTTAATAATAATACCACACATAGTGCCATTATCATTATTGTTTTTAAATCAAATTTCTTTAACCAGTTCATAGTTCATAGGTTTTAATTTCTCATAGGCAGCATTTCTTTTTTCTATAACATCGGTAAGTTCCTTTTTACCATTTTCGATATCCTTTTCTATTTGTTCTCTTAGTGTTTGAACATCTTCGTTAGATGACCATTTTTCAACAGAACCATCATCGTTAATGTATTCGTGAATATTCGAAACTTCTTTCAAAGCTTGATTCCACTTTTCTAATACATCGGTTCCGTATGCTGCCATATTAGAGTATATCTTATATTCTTCATACTCTTTCCACAGTCCATCTAATTTTATTTGTAATTCTTTTTTAGCTAAACAAACTCCACAAAACGTAGTTTTACTTATTAGTTTTTTATCCGCTTTTGAATACTTTTTGGTTTCACAATCATCTGCTTTACACTTAGATTGTTCTTCTAAATACTTTCTAACCTTAGAAAGTTCATTTGATAATTTAGATTGCTTTACCTTACCATATGATTTTTGTTCGTAAACAACACCATCTTCTTCCCAAATATCACCAATATTTCTTTTGGTAGTTTCTTTAATACCAGATAGTGAAACTTGAGTATCTTTTTGATATTCTCCAGTTTGAATCATATTTACCAACTTTCTACGAGTTGGGTGCATATATTTTTTGTTGAATTTTTTCTCAGCCATATTTTGTAACTTATATATTCATATATATAAGTATTGGATTTTTTACTATTCGTAAAATAAACCGAGAATCTGATTGAGTGGTGCGAATGTTCCTGTTAGTTTGAAAGTTTTACCACCATACACAAATACGATTCCCTCATTAGGAACTATCTTATCAGTACCACCAATAGCGTTCAACCTTTGTAGTTCTAATTTAAGTTTATTAATTTTCTTAACATCACCTGATTTCTTAACATCTTTGATTGTTTTATCCAATCTCTTTTTCATGTCCCTAACTGCTTTATCAGGGTTAGCTGCTAATACTGAACTCATAAATGAAAGTATATCTGCT
>Ga0181379_1000770_pt1 | contig 15475 bp, 13 predicted proteins | sample 2SPOviralmetaG_FD_130115 | JGI IMG/M metagenome (GOLD analysis project Ga0181379, IMG submission 130115) | Marine viral communities from the oligotrophic San Pedro Time Series (SPOT) site, San Pedro Channel, CA, USA - 2 SPOT_SRF_2009-07-10 | ecosystem: Environmental > Aquatic > Marine > Strait... | reverse complement strand
TTCCCACTCCCCACCATCGATTATTTTGGTTACACGGATGATTTCACCCACCTTAAACATCAATTTACCTGAAATATTATGCGCCTTTATCGCCGGGCTGCTGACCCACAGGAAGCCCTTGCGCCGCGAGCGATGCTGTGTGGGCATCAGGAAATTGATCGGTAGCCCCCTCATACCACCTTCATGGCATACGTCGGCGTCAGAGCCTGTCCGCCATCACCATCACCATCTATGGGATTCACCATGTCAATGATAGTGTCTGGATTTTTCGCCTCCCCTCTCCACCCCAACTTTCGGAGCAGCCACTTCCGCCTGCCTGCCGCCTTCTCCAGATCTCCCGCATTATCCAATAGCACTTCGCCGCTGGTCGGCATGTTACTGGTAGAGATTATATTTTTCTTTGCCCCTTTGGCTTTCTTTTCGGCTTCCTTCTCGGCTAATTCATCGCTCAATTGTATAAGTCCAGAGGCGTGCGTAATTATACCTCTGACACTTCCCTTTTTATCTTCATATATTTTACCATCACCTGATACCACATCTTCTTCTTTAACTGAATTTAAATAAAAATCCCAATGTAACTTAAAAGCTTTCTCTGCCTCCTGAAAATTCTTTTTTAGTATATAGTTCACAAAATTAGGAGTAACTTGGGCTTGATAAACGCCACTTTGTGATTCATTTATTGTAACTATCATCCCATTAAAAAGTTTTTTGCTATATTCCATATAATATTATATATATAATTTTATTTTATAATAATTTTAGAGTGTCCTGACTTTTTTAAATGAGCTAAATCATGTTCAGTTAAATTTTTTTCATCGGGACAATTAATTATTTTTTCACGCAAATAACAAACAAAGGTTAATCTGGTATAATTTTGATAAATACCAACAGTACCAACATCTGGATTATCTTTAAATACCGGATCTAATGATTTATTAAATTCTTTATCTTCAGGTGTTTCATAAATAGGTGTATTTGTATGCCATTCATGAACATCCATGGCTAAAAAATCTCCTTTCCGAACATCTACACCAATACCAAATTGTGGAAAACAAGTATATCCTCCATGATATTTGCCTCTTTCTAAAACAGTTAAATTACCGAATCCTTCTTTAAAATCCCCTGCGTCTTTATGAAGTGCTGTTCTAAAATTACGATTAATAGTAATAGTTGAGAAACATGTTTTTGGTATTTTTAAATGAGATTTTTGATTTGCTCTACATAATTGTTTTTTATGAGATTCTGGTATTAATTTTTTGAAACATTCATTAATTTTTTGAATAAAGGGTAATCCTGTTGTATAATTATCATAATTAACTCTTGTAAAATGGGTTAATCTGCAAGGTAATTTAGCGAAATTTTTAGATTCTTCATAAAATCCGATAGGGTTAGAAGCAACTTGGTTATTAATTTTCATATTAGAAATTAAATTTTTTGATTTAATAATACTTAAAATGATATCATCTTTAGTATCAGTTGGTGAGATAGATAATTCCAATTCAAGAGCTTTTTTTTTGATATCATCATAATTAAGTAAATCTAATTCTTCTTTTAATAATTTACCAGCGGGTTTTAAGTATCCGGTGGACCATTTTTTCGTATTAATTAATGATCGTTTACTAAAGTATTGTCCTTCCTGATTTATAGGTCCAGCGCTTGCGCCTCTTCCTCTGCTTGGTTTAGCTAAATTTTTATATGAATCCCAACCTAATTTACATAAATCATCTGATATCTGATGTTTACGATATTTTAATAATAATTTTTCTTGATTATTTTCATCTAAATAATAAACATCAATATTAGATCTAATAATAGGATGAATTAATTCATTTTCAGAGAACCATGTACCTTCTCTATCAGACATATCTTTATCAGACATAATTTTACTAACAATTAATTTCTTAATTCTTGGCATTATATCTTATAAAAGAAAATAAATTTATAAAAAAGTATATTTATAATTAATTTATAATTAATTTACTTATAATTTAAAAAATTATGGATTTCTTTAAGGACCTTGATTGGGAACAGTGTCAGGGGTAGTGGGAGTATCAGGGGCAGGGCCAGCATTAGGATCAGGAGCAGAGTCAGGAGCAGGACCAGGAGCAGGGCCAGGAGCAGGGTCAGAGCCAGAGCCAGAGTCAGGTCCTGTCCCTTGTTTTGAACATTGAGCTTCTAAATCAGTATTTTTCATACATATATGAATAGGTAGTGTATCAGCGGGACATTCACTTGTATTATTCATATCTAATAATGTAAAGGCTTCAATATTTTTTTTATTCATACACATAAATAAGACAACACCAGAAAATAATAATATAAGTAATGTAGTATTATCTTTTTTAATGGATCCTAACAGATTATTTTTACTCATAAATAAGTATAATATAACAATAACTCCAATAAATAATAATAATTGATTCATTTATATATTAGTATAGAATTATTTTTTAAAAAATTTAATAATTAAAATAATTAATAATGAAATAATGATAATTTTATAAACTAAAGTATTATCTTTATCGATATTATTTAATTTATATTTATATTCTTCGATAACTTGTCCATAGGTATATAATGGTTTTCCGAGATCATTATTTACTTTATTATGAATTTTAATTAACCATCTAACTAATGTGTTTCTGGATTCGAGAGCAGGTTCAACTGGATCATCTTTGATATGTTCTTTATAATGTAGAGCACATTTTTCGCAAGGTAAAACTTTAGTAAGACTATTAAAGAAGTTTTTATATATAATTTTATCTTGATTGGTGGGGTTTTTGGGATAATTCATAGTAATAGAATGTAGGAATATCCATCCATGAGGACCCCAAAATTTAGGATTCATAATATAATTGTAATATATTTTTTTTATAATATTTATTCATATTTAAGGTAATAATATAATTAGTAATATAAATGAATATAGCTATGATATATTGTAATAATTGTGGAAATATCGGACATATTTATAGGCAATGTCGTTTACCTGTATTAAGTTATGGAGTGATATGTATAAATAAGGAAAATAAAGTATTAATGATTCAGAGAAAAGATTCATTATCTTATATAGAGTTTTTAAGAGGAAAGTATGAGTTGAATGATGATAATTATATATTATCATTACTGAATGGTTGTAGTTTAAAAGAGAGGGAATTAATAAAAAACACATCATTTGATAAATTATGGGAAATATTATGGTTTTCAGGGAAAGAAAAAAAGAAACAAACAGATAGAATGATAAAAGAATATACTAATAGTAAATATAAATTTGAGACATTAGGATCAGAAAAAATAAATAATTTAATAAAAAAGTGTACGATACATCATAAAAATCCAGAATGGGAGATACCAAAAGGAAGAAGAAATAATCATGAAACAAATATAAAATGTGCGGTTCGTGAATTTCAAGAAGAAACAGATATAAATAAAGATGAATATATTTTGTTAGAGAATGTGAATCCTATATCAGAAGAATTTGTAGGTAGTAATGGTGTTAGATATAAACATATTTATTATTATGCATTTTATAAGGGTAATCGTGATTTAAGTATAAATAAAGATAAATATGAACAATATTCAGAGATAGGTGATATAGGATGGTTATCATTAAATGAATGTTTATCTAAATTACGAGAAAGTCAAAAAACAAAAAAAGATATAATACTTATAATAAAAGATTTTATAGTAAATTGGTCGGAAGATTTTGTAATAAAAGAATAATAAATTTATCTATGGATAATATATGAATAAATCCTCATTAATAAAAATGAGTTTTGAAAAATTATATGAATTATATGATAAATCTAAAGATATAAAAGAGAGAGAATTAATTAAAGATATAGTAGAAAACAAAAAAGTAGAAGATATAGATGAAAGTTTTATTCCTTATCCAGATACAAATAATCCTAAATTCCAAGATATAATTTTTAAAAAAAAAGAATTTAATTCAAATCAATTATTTTTAGATAGTACGGGTATAGAGGATACATGTAATAGTGAATTTACAATAAAGCCTCATCAGATAATGTTAAAAAATTTTATGACAAAAGAAAGTCCATATAAAAGTTTATTAGTATATCATGGTGTAGGTGTAGGAAAGACTTGTTCAGGGTTAACGGTTGCAGAGAATTTCAGAGATATTTATGGAAATAAAGAGAATAGGATTTTAATTTTAAGTTCAAAAAATATACAAATTGGATGGAAAAAGACGATATATTCGCCAGAAAAAGGAAATAATCAATGTACAGGAGATACATATACAGAGAAGGGTATAAAGACTCCTCGTGAAATAAATAAATTAATAAAGCAATATTATGAAATAATGGCATATCAATCATTTTCAAATTATGTTAAAAAAAAACAAGAGGAATATATTAGATCATTACCAGACAATAAACGTGAACAAGGTAAAATAGATTGGATAAGGAATTATTTTTCCGATAGATTATTAATAATAGATGAGGCTCATAATATACGTGATGATCAAGGGACTCAAATGAGAGATGCCGTAAAAACGATAGAGATGGTGATAAGATATAGTGATGATTTAAGATTATTATTATTAACAGCAACACCGATGTATAATCGTGTATCAGAGATAGTGTGGATGTTAAATATGATGTTATTAAATGATAAGAAACAATTATTAAATAAGAAAGAAATATTTAATCCGGAGGGTGAATTATTGGAGAAAGGTATAGAAATTTTGAAAAAAAGGAGTTCAGGGTATATATCATATTTACGGGGTGAAAATCCAATAACATTTCCTTTAAGATTAACACCAAGAATAATAGTAGATAAAAATAATGATAAATTATTTCCATTATATACGAAGAATCAAAAATTAAGTATTTTATATAAATCAAATAGTCCTAAATTAAATTTAGTGGGAGGTAATATTCATACTAAAGATAAATTTAGTTTTTTAGAGTTATTGGGTTCAAAGATAATAAATTATCAAGAAATAGTTTATAATCAGGCAATAAATAATATATTAGAGAGAAGTCCTTATTTAGATTTAGATGCACGCGGTGAAAAGAATTCAATATTAGATAATACAACATTAATTCAGATAACTAATATATCATATCCGATAATAAGTGATAATATAAAACAAGAATTATCTGATAAAACAATTCGTGTGGAGGATTGTTATGGTGATATTGGATTAAAAAAATCAATGATAAATCGTGGTAATACATATAGTTATAAAAAAGAAGTATTAGATACATATGGTCCATTTTTTGATAAAGATATGATAAATAATTATTCATCAAAATTATCAACTTTATTAAATATAGTGAATTCAAGTGATGGTATAGTGTTTATATATACAAATTATATAGATAGTGGTATAACACCTCTTCAATTATTGCTGGAACAGAATGGATATAAGAGATATGATAAAAGAAAAAAATTATCTTATCCAGAATATAAACAATCGCTGGGTTATAAATGTAAGAGAGAACCTATATCTTATGATGGTCGTTTAAGATCGGAAGCTCGAGATGAATTTAAGCAAGCAACATTTATAGTGATAGATGGATCAACAAATAAGAATGAATTAAGTGATCAATTAAATATAGTATCATCAAAGAGTAATATGAATGGTGAAAAAATAAAAATAATATTAGGAACAGTAGTTGCGAGTGAAGGATTAGATTTTAAGAGAATAAGAAGTATTCATATATTAGATCCATGGTTTCATTTAAATCGTATAGAGCAAACGATAGGTCGTGGTATTCGTTTTTGTTCTCATTCAGATTTAGAAGATAAGAATAAAAATGTACTAACATTTTTACATGTAGGAACATTATCAGATGATAGAGAAACAATAGATACATCGATATATCGTTATGCTGAAAAGAAATCGATACAGATAGGTATAGTTGAAACTATTTTAAAAAAAAATGCAATAGATAGGCATTTATATGAAAATGTGAATGTGATAGGTAAAGATAGTTTAACAAAGATATATCATAAGCCATGTATGAATGAAGCAAAAGAGATATTAATAGATCCAAGTGATAAAAGTTATTCAAAGATATGTTCATATATGAAGGATTGTGATTATAATATAGATTTATCAATAGATTATGATATAAATTTAGATTCAGATACATTTATAGAAAGATATTCTTCGCATTCAATCCAAAACATAAAAAAAAAGATATCTTTATTATATAAGGAATTTTATGTATTTGATATAGATTCAATATTAGGATTAATGAGTGAATATGGATTTAATTATGAAGATATGATTTATCAGGCATTAAGTGAGATGATATTAGAGAAATATATATTATATGGTAAACATAATTCTGCGGGATATATAATAAATCGAGGATCATATTATATATATCAGCCATTTTTATATGAAGATACATTAATGCCTTTATATTATCGTGTAAATTTGCTTCAAATTCCAGAATCAATAATAAAATTAGACAAGATAAATAAAATAGATGAAATCCCCAGATATTCAGCTATTTATGATTTACCGAGTATACGTAATATATATGAAAGAAGATTAGATGATATAATAAATAAAAATCAAGATTTCTTAAGAATAGTAGATAAATTGACAGAAATATATTCAAAATTGACGATGTATAGTGAATCAGTGAATGGATATTTGTTTGATAGATTAGAGTATTCAGAAAAATGTGGATTAATATATGGTTATTATAAGAAATATATTTTATCAGATATTAAGATTCAAGATATAATAAATAAATATATAGAACCATTAATAATTTATAAATCAGATACAACTGATACATATTATTTTAATGATGAGATAACAGATTATAAAAATTTATCGATATTTGGGTTTTATATGATATTTAATAAAGATAAACCTCAATTTTATGAATTTTATGATGATTCAATTCAAGAATGTAATTTAGTTCAAATTAAAAATATAAAAATAGCATTTGAGAGATATAGTAAACAATTTAAAAAGCATAGTTCATTTTGGGGATATACGATTCAACGAAAAAAATTAAAAGAAAATGAAATAGTTTTAAAGTTTGTTTCACCTAAAACAAAAGAGACAAAATTTCCTCCTGGTCCAGGAAATGTATGTATAGAGAATAATATAGGAAGTAGTAAACAGAAAATACAAGAATTAATAGATATTTATTGTCCTGAATTAAAAACATTAATGATGGATGAATTATTACAAAATAAAAAAAACATATGTTTATTAATGGAATTGGTGATGAGATTTAAGGATGATATAACTTTTTATAGATTAGATACAATTGTGTTGAAATATATATGATATATAAAAAATTTGATTTAAATATAAACTATATTATTATTAAAAATGACAGATTATATTTCAAAACAAATATTAACTTGTTCTTTAAATGTGGAGGCAAGATATATTAAGGGTGATGTCAATAAATTATTATATAATTTATTAAAGAAAAAATATGAGTGTGTTTGTAACAAGGATGGATATATTCAAAAAGATAGTTTAGAGATTATAAATAGATCAGTGGGAGAGGTAAAAACTATAGATAATACAAGTTATGTGATTTATAATATAACATATAAAGCTAATATATATTCACCGGTAAAAGGTATTGAATTACCGATATATATTAATTCTATAACAAAAATGGGTATAATCGGATATATTAAAGAAAAAGACGAAGATACAATAGAAAATAGTCCATTTATAGTGATTGTTCCTAAAGAATATTTTACAGAAGATGTATATGATAATTATACAGTTAATGATAAATTAACTATTAAAATAATGGATGCAAGAATTAAATATATGTCAAAAAATATCCAGATAGTCGGTCATCCAGTTTGAGTTTATAAAATATATAATATTTATTTGAAATAAATATGGATCTATCAAAAATATCTAAATTAACTAAAATTCAATATATATCAGGATCAATTGAGAGTAAAAAAGATAATAATTATTTTTATATATTAAGTAGTTTAATTGAAAAGCATAATATAGAACATTCAATTAATAAAAATGGTATTTTTTTAAATTTATCGGCTATTGATGATACTATATTAAATGATATTTATGAAAAATTTATAAATAATGAAAAAAAACATGATACAGAAATAGATACGATACAACCGATGGAAATTATATTTGAAAAAAATTTTATTAAAAAACCAAAGATTATAAAAAAAGATAAACTTCATTTAGAAAAATTTGATAAATGTTTATTAGAATTATCTAAAATACATATTTAAACACAATCTACTATAATAAATATAGATAATGGAATTATTAACAAATTTATCATCAACTAAAAGATATACTGATTTAATAGTAACATCATCATTTGAACAAAAAATAGATAATACTCCTAAATCGAGAGTATATCAGAATATAAATAATTTATATATAGATAATTATGATCCAACTTGTTCAATATTAGAGAATGCTGATAAAGATATATATATAAAACAATTATTAATTAAAATTGCATCAGAGATAGATGAAAATAAATCATTAAGATATGATAAATATAAGTATTCAAAAAAAATGAAATCATCATTAATTCAGCAAGGATTACAGTTAGCTAATCATTTAACAAGTTTATTATATTTAAGTGAATATTATAATAAAATGACTATATTATATATAGATAATTTAAAAGTAAAGATAAAGACATCCTTAAAAGGTTATGAAAAAATTCATATTTATTATAAGGATGGTGTATTTTCATTATTGGATGAAGGATTAGATTATGTGGATGGTGAATTTAAGCAATTGGGTGAGTGTTTAATATTAAATATAGGGACAATAGATATTTATGATAATTATTTATCAGCTATAAGTAAATACAAATTACCAGAATTAGTTGAGATAGCTAAAGAAATTAATATATCATTAGAGAAGGATGGAAAGAAAAAAATAAAAAAAGAGCTATATAATGAGATAAATTTATATTATTTAAATAAAGGTATTTAATATAATAATTTAATATAATAAGAATATTTTTTAAAATTTGATTTTTTTACATTAATTACTAATTAAAGTTAATTTATTTAGTAATAATATAAGTTATGAATAAAATTATAGAATCATTCAAGAGTAATGGTGATATAGAATTATATATGAAACAATCTATAAGGGATTCAAATTTAGAATTAGAAGTAATATATGGTGATATAAAAGATAATAAAAATTTATCAAAAATAGAGTTTTTAGATTTAATAAAAAGATTTGAGGAACATACTTATTATACAAATTTGGGTGAAACAAGTACATTAGATATACGATGTGAATTAAGAAATAAACATAAATCGGTACCAAGTAGTATGAGATTAACTATAGAGGGATTAGATCAGATACAAAAATATTGTAAAACGGATATGTTAGAATCGATAAATTATATTCTTATAGATAAAAAGCGATATAAAGATGTAAAAAATCCATCAACAAAGTATGATTCAATACATTCATCAGAATATCCATGTCGTATAAATTTAAAATATGAGAAAGAAATACAGAATGGTTCACGTGAAGCGGAATTATTTACTAAAGATTGGTCTAAAAAAAATAAGGGATATAGATATAAAAAAAGATATAGTTTTCTTTCTTTAAATAAGATTTGGAGAATAGATATAACAGGTATAAAGCAGACAAATATATCAGAATATTTTAAGACATTTAGACAATCAAAACTTTTGCAGCAATCTGAAAGATATGAATTAGAGATAGAATATGTGGGGACAGATAAGATACCAACATTTACTCCAGATCCTATTTATAGCTATGCTAAAATGATAGATGAAATAGATAATCCATTTTATCAGACGAGTGATATAGAACCATTAGCGAGTATAGATAATGATTTATCATTGATGATTGATAATGATACAACTGAATTATCTTTATATGAACCATCACCGAGATATACAGATATAGAATTTGATGAACCGTTACCTGAATTAGAATCACCGATACCTTTACCGGAAAGAATTACGATTAGAGATATATTTTGGAAAGAAAGTGATATACCAGATAGTGAAATGGTAGGTAAATTAATAAAAAAAGGATATGAGCCAGAAGAATGGGTACATAATAATTATAAATTAATACCGCGTAAACGATTATATATAGATGGTGAGTATGTAATAAAAACGGAGATATCACCATCATTAGAATATTCAAATAAAGAAGGAAAAGAAGTGATAATAGAATATATAAATGTGCCTTTAACATATATAATTGAAGAATTAGAAAGATCTAATCAAATAAATGATACAGAATTTAGGGGTGGTGGTGGTGGTAGTGAAATATATTCATCTAAAGTAATAGATGGATTATATAATGATTTAGAGATAATATTAAATACATGTTTTGAGATAATTTTTAGATCATCTTATTATTTAGGAAAAAGTGAGGAACTTGCGATATTAAAAAAATATTTTGAATTAACTGAACAGAAAAAAGAAGGTATATTTGTAGGTCCTCAACCGGTGAGTATGGGTTTAGAGCATATAAATCAATATAATTCAAATGCGGTAATGAGTAATTATGCGGTTACAGAAAAAGCGGATGGGGAAAGAGCTGAATTAATAATAATAGATAATCATGGTTATTTGGTGACACCTAAAAAGAGAGTAATAGATACAGGTACCAAATTTGAGAATATATCAGAAGATTGGGTATTTGATGGTGAATATATAACTCAAAATAAGAATAAAGAACCAATAAAATTATTTATGATATTTGATGTTTATTATTCAACGGGATCTATATCGCATCCATATAGTTATCCTTGGTATGCAAAGAAAGGAATATCAAGAAGTAGTATAATTCATGATTTTAAAGAAACAGTAAATATAGTGTTATATAAGGATTCAGTGAGAATGGGATTTAAACAATATTATAATGGTCCTGAAAAGTTGATAGAGAAAGATGGTAAATATAAGAATTTATTAACGATATTTAAATATTCAAAAAAGATATTAGAATCTGAAGGAGGTTTTGAATATTTTACAGATGGATTAATATTTTTACCGATGTTATTATCGGTGAAAGGATATGATGAAGGGGAATCAGTAAAATCAATAAAAGGAACATGGTCATTAAATTATAAATGGAAGCCACCTGAAGAAAATACAATAGATTTTAAGATAATATTTGCAAAAGAAAATAATAGATTATCGGTTCATAGTTATAGTTATGTTGGTGAAGATGGTAAAAAAGAAATAAAATATTATCAAAAAGTTCAGTTGGTGGTTCAATATAAAGAAAAAGATGATAAATCGATAGATTTCAATTGGTCATTATTAACGAATCGTCCAAGTAATAAGAGAAATTATCAATATTTTAATCCAAACGAATATAAAAAAGATAACATTCATTTATCAAATATTCCATTAGTGAATAATAAGATGATATGTAATAAGGATAATCGTGTTATACAAAATGGAGATATAGTTGAAATGAGATATAATCCAGATAATGAAATGGGATATAATTGGGAGCCTTTAAGAATAAGAGATGATAAATTAAAGCCTCAATATTTTACGATAGCGAATAATATTTGGTCAACAATAAATAACCCGATAACAGAAGAAATGATAAAAGGTGTTATAAATTTTGATGAAAATGAAGAATATATTAAAGATCAAGATAAATATTATGTAAATACGAATTATGAAATAAGTGAAGATAAACCAATACGATCATTTCATAATTATATTAAGAGTAAATTAATTTCAAGAGTATGTTCATCAGATGAAATAAAGGGTAAATTGATGATAGCAGATTTATCATGTGGAAGAGGAGGAGATGTAATGAAATATTTATCAATAAAAAATGAGGTAGGATTTTTATTAGGATTAGATATATCATCAAATATAAATGAGGCTGCTCAAAGATATTATTATTTACCTAAACCTAAACCAAGAGCATTATTTCTTCAATATGATACAAGTAAATCGATTGTAAATAAAGAGGGTTGTTTGGGTGATAGAGATATTTGTGAAACAATGATAGATATGATATTAAATAAATCAAAATCATTTACGAAAAAATATAAAGATATTCAAAAAGAATATTCAGGGATAGTTAAATCAGGATTTGATGTTATAAGTAGTCAATTTTCGCTGCATTATTATTTCAAGAATGAAGAAACAATAAGAGGTTTTTGTGAAAATTTACGTGATTTATGTTCATCAGGTGGTTATTTTATAGGTACTTGTTATGATGGATATAAGTTATTTGAGACATTTAATTCATTAGATAGTGATATAATAGAAATGAAAGATGATTTTGGAGCATTAATATATCAGATAAAGAAATTATATACGATAGATGATTTTACTTATAATAAAGATTTTAGAGAAGATATGTTAGGACAAAAAATAGAAGTATTTATGACAAGTATAGGACAACCAATAGTAGAATATTTGGTGAATTTTGAATATTTTATAGATATAATGAAAGAATATGGTTTTGAATTAGCGATTCCTTCATTTAGGAAAGATGAATATAATCCAATAAAAGAACCCTTACAATCATTTGATAAATTAATATCATTAATGAGTGAAATAAGAGAAAATGATAATCAATTTATAAACAAAACCAAGAATAGTGATTTATTTAAAATAGATAAACATAAAGGATATAGTTTATTATCGGGATTAAATAATTGGTTTATCTTTCAAAAAAAATAAATAGATGCGTATGATAATATAAAAATAAATAATTTAATATACTAAAATGTGGATCAAAAAGATAAATGAATTTTTTAATAATATATCAGAATATGATAATACATCATTATCACTTCATTTTGCCGTAGATTTTATTGATATGATGAAAGAAAGATTAACATTTAAATTAGATGATGATTGTAATTTAAATATTTTAATTTTATCATATAAAGAAGTAAAAGAAGATATAGAAGTAGATAATGAAGGATTATTAAATTGGCTTCATTTCACGTTTCATAAAGAATTAATTGATATAATTCTGTCTTTAAAAACAAAATTTGATGGAATAGAAAATACTATGAAAGAATTAGTTAATCAGAGTAAAGTGGAACCAGATAAAGAAAAACAAGCTAAATTAAATAATGATCTTGAAAAAAATAGTAAAGAATTAGATACACTTAAAATGATATTAAGTCGTGTTGATACTTATCGTAGAAATACCTTTAATTATTTAAGAGATAAAGATAATATTGATCATTTAATAACACATATTCGTATTTATAAAGAACAAAATGAGTAAATATATAAACAATAAAACCTTTAATAAAAATATGAAGATATATAATTTAACGAATTATGATTTTGAATTAAAGATAGATCAATGTGATATAAATAAATTATTAAATAAACAGTTATATAATAAAATAATTAATAAAAAATCTGAAATAGATAAGGTTACGGTTAATTGGGATAAAGCTAAAAAAGTGAGTAATAACTATGAATATATATATACATCATCAAATATAAAAAAAAATATTAGTTCAATGATACCGGTTAGTCGTTCATTTTTTAAATTACGTGAAATAATATATGATTTTAATTTATCTGTAAATGATAATTGTGCATGTATAGCGGAGGCGCCTGGTGGATTTATTCAGTCATTATTGAGACATATAAAAGAAAAACAAATAAATATAAATAAGATTCATGGAATAACTTTAATATCGGAAGATAAAGATGTTCCTTATTGGAATCCAATTTTAATAAAAGATCCAAATGTAAGATTGTCTAATGGATATGATGGGACAGGTGATATATATAAATTAAAAAATATACTTAAATTTATCAAAGATTGTGGTAATAATAGTTGTAGTATCGTGACTGCTGATGGTGGTTTTGATTATACAAGTAATTTTGAGCAAGAATTATCATCATATAAATTATTTTATAGTGAAATAATGATATCTTTACATATACAAAAACAAGGGGGAACATTTATTTGTAAATTATTTGATTTATTTTATTTAAAAACTATAAAATTAATTTATATTTTATATTTATCATATGATATGATATCATTTATAAAACCATTAACAAGTCGTTGTTCAAATTCAGAAAAATATATAGTTTGTTGTGGTTTTAAAGGATATAATAAAACAATAAATAATATGTTATGTAGTTATTTTGATGAAGATAGTTTACCTTGTGTAGTTCCAGATAAATTTATTAATATGATAGATGATTATCATAATAAATTTATAGATAATCAGATAAAAAATATAGATAATACATTAAATGTTATAAAGAAAAATATATATTATGATAAACCTATGCAATCTCAAATAAGATTAGCTAAAGAGTGGTGTAATACTTATAAAATACCATTAAATAAGAAATCATATTATTTTTAAATTTTACAATCAAGAGTAGGTTGTTTTATAGGTTGTGAATATTCTTCATTATTTTTTTTAGAACCAGTAACATTATTATAAAATACACCTCCGTTAAATATTTTTTCATCTTTATGATTAATTTGATTAGAATAGTTAAGTAATCCTATACTATTTAAAAATGCACAATTATTGACATCGCTGATTAGAGATGGGGGAATATTTTGTAAATGATCATTTTTTAAACATACTTGTTTGCCTCCTTTAGAATTATAGCATACTTGATCTATAGTTGCTTCTGAACGAGGACCAGTTAAATCGGTATATTGGTTATTTTGATCAAAAAATAATCCAGGATTAGTTAATCCACCTTTAAAATTACTGGTATAATATTTAGGATATTGAGAAACATTTTGATCTGACCAAGTTGTATAGGATTTATTTTCATCACCAACAAATTGTAGTTCACTGGTTCCTATGGTATTTCCACTTAAATTATCTTTTCTATAATATTTAGGATAATGTGATTCTTTAGTATCTCGTGAATTTCTTATTTGTATTAACGGTTCGCTATCTAATGAAACATTATTAATAATAGACATATCTTTTTTGAATTCAGGTGAAAGAGATTTAGTTTCACTTGTTGATGGTGGTATAGGAAAATGATAATCATCATTATTTACATTATTATTTTTTACATTGTTATTTTTTACATTATTATTATTTACATTGTTATTTTTTACAATGATATCTTTTTTTACATCGTTATTATCAAATACAAAGGGTTTTGCAACAGATTGTTTATCAATTACATCGGTTTGATTATTACTTTGATTATTTATATATATTATTTGAAACAATACATATATAAATATTAAGATTAAAACTATGTTTAAAAGTTTCATATATATTAATATAATATATTTTATTTAACCAAAGGTATTTTCGGATGAATAAATAACATATAAAAATCCATCATCATCTTTATTATTATTGTAAATTTCTTTTAATAATTTATTAGAGGGTTGTAAAGAATTATTTATAAGAACAAATAAAGCTTGTTCTGAATTAAGATTAATTCTTTTACGAATAACATAAATAAATTGTCCAATACTCATATCATTGGGAACTAAATATTTTTGTTC
>Ga0181379_1000769_pt1 | contig 15487 bp, 17 predicted proteins | sample 2SPOviralmetaG_FD_130115 | JGI IMG/M metagenome (GOLD analysis project Ga0181379, IMG submission 130115) | Marine viral communities from the oligotrophic San Pedro Time Series (SPOT) site, San Pedro Channel, CA, USA - 2 SPOT_SRF_2009-07-10 | ecosystem: Environmental > Aquatic > Marine > Strait... | reverse complement strand
TATAACTATAATGGATAAAAAAACAAAACCTCGTTGTTATTTCTGTCATAAAAAATTAAAATTGACAGAATTAAATTTTCAATGTAAATGTAATCATATCTTTTGTCAAAAACATTTATCAGCTCATTTACATAATTGTGTGTTTGATTATAAAAAAGAAAAACAAGATAAAATTAAACAAACAAATCCAAAGATGTGTGTTCAGTGTATAGAAGTTAAGTAACAAAATATCCAGGCATCATAGTGACTATTTTAATTTTTTGATTTCTTATTTTAGGATTATATTTATATGTTTCTTTACGTAATTCCATACTGTGTTTTTTATATTCTTTAATAATTGGATCATTCATAAACTCCCTTTTATTTTTTTCAGCTTCTTTTTGTTTTGTTTCAAGATCACGTAATTTTTCAATTGCTTTTTTTAATGTGGGTGGACAATCTTTCTTTCTTCCAAATTTGCGTCTAATTAAACTACACCTTTCATTAATTAAAGGATTACCATAAAAATAACTTTCCTGTACTACTAATGGATTATCGTTACATAATGGACAATTGGCATTCCCTTTACGAAACCATTCCACAATACATTTTGTATGATATTTATGATTACAATCTAAACTGTAATCATCTTCACCTAATTGAGATAAACATATAACACATAAATCATTTTCTTGTTGTAATTCTTGTAGATCATTGATAGATTGATCATTGATAGATTGATCATTGATAGATTGATCATTGATAGATTGATCATTGATAGATTGATCATTATTTATGTGTGTGTTTTCATTATTCATTTATACCCTTGTTTAATTTTTTTTATAGAATTTTGAACACGTTTTTCAGACATATTACATTGAACGGTTAAATACTGATATAATTTATCATAATCATAAGAAGAATGATGTATATTTAAGTTATTTAAATTTAATGTATCATGGTACATAGTAAATAATCGTCTTGCTTCTTTATATTTATTTTGATAATCTGTGTTAACATTTTTAATAAGTGGAATAATAGTTTCAATATTTCTATGTTTAGTAATATGATTAAATGCGGTTTTATTACCAATTCTGGGTAAATTATTGCAATAATCACAACCACACATAATACATAAATCAACAAATTCAGAATAATTCATTTTAAAATTATTTAAAATTGAATTAAGATCAATAATACTAATGATATCATTTCTTTTAATACTTTTATCAAGACATGATCTAATCATTTTAGGAGAACCAAAAGCAAGTGTATCCATATCTTCAGTTACGACATAATCAACGAAACCCTTTCTACACATTTCAGCCGCATATGCTTCTGCTTCACCATCAGCTTGAACATATGATACACCCATTAGATTAAGTAATTGTTTAATATCATCAATATGTTCTTTTGTTAATCGTATGGTTTGTTTTTCAAGTTTATTTTTTTGTTCATTAGTTAATTCTTGTGAATTTTCAATAATATCTTTTGCGTTTGTTACTTTTTCGTTGCGTATTTTTATGACATCACTTTTACTTTGTGGTGGTTTTCCATCAAAAACATAAATAGGTGTAATATTAACACCTAAATAATTGACTGTTTTATAGAAAATACCAGTTATATGACTAACGATTTTTCCATCATTATTTTTAAGATAATTATTTTGTGAACCTCTTACATTAATAAGCATTTTATACATAAAAATACTAGCATCAATGGCGATTTTGCTACCACTTAATTTATGAAGATTAGTAGTTTGAATAGAATCAGGCGAATTTAATTTAATTAATTGTGTTAATCCTTTAATACCCATAATTAGATATAATAATATATATATAAAAAGGTTTATGTTTAAATCAAATTTAATAATTAAAAATATTAAATAAGTATGAGTTTAAATGAAATTAAACAAAAATTATTATTGTCGATAAAAAGAGAATTATATACCGATGAAAATAAAGAATTAATTGAAGAAGAATTTTTAAAACCACTGATAGATAGAATATTAAAGCAGATGTATCCGTATTTTATGTGGATGGGATTATTTTTTATGTCTATGTTTATCTTTATAATATTAATATTATTTTTAAATTTAAGAATTATATTTTATAGATAAATGCGTATCAATATTTTTTAAAATATTAATGAATGGTAAATGGACCAATTACAAAAAGATTTATTATTGTGGGCTAAATTAGATAATCAATTAAAAGAATTAAATAAAGAAATATCATCTATTCGTAAAAAAAAAGAAATATTACAATTAAAAATTTGTCCTCTAATAAAAAAAGAACAATTAGAAGATAATATATTTTCTATGCCTTCATTGGGAACAAATGTAGTTTTAAAAGAACAAAAAACTTCAGAAAATTTAACATATAAATATTTAGAAGAAAAATTAATGAATTATTTTAATTCTATAGAAACAACTCAATCTATATTGACATATTTAAAAGATAATAGAAAACAAGAAATAAATTTAATATTAAAAACATCTGAAATTAAAGATGAATAATAATCTATAATTTAATTAAGTATGAAAGATTATATAATTCGTAAAATAAAGAAAAAGAAAGGAAAACAATATATCTATGAATATTCTGATAAAAGGGGTAATCTGTTACCTAAAAAAGAAATAGAATCACTAATAAAGAATATTTATATAGCACCTGCATATAAAAATGTGAAAATAAATAAAAATAGACATGATAAAGTATTGGCTATAGGGACAGATGAAAGAGGAAGAAATCAATATACATATAACCCTGATTATATACAGAAAGCAACTGATAATAAATATAAAAAATTAATAGAATTTGGTAATAATTATAAATCAATTATAACTAAAATAAACAAAGATATGATATCATTTACAGATTCAAAACAAAAACAAGTAGCGATGATATTAAAAGTAATAGATGAATGTAATTTTCGTGTAGGAAACGAAAAATATGCGAAAGAAAATAATTCATTTGGTGTTTGTACTTTAGAGAATCAGCATATAAAGGTTGGAAAAGATAAAGTTATAATTGATTTTATAGGTAAAGAGGGTGTTAGAAATACTTGTCGTGTTAAAAATAAACGTCTTATAAAAAATTTAAGAACTAAAAAAAAACAATTACATAAAAAAGATAGAATATTTACATATCGTTCTAATTCAAAATATTATAATGTATCTGCGAATGATGTAAATAATTATTTAAAACAATTTGGTAATTTTAGTGCCAAAAATTTCCGTACATGGACTGCTAATATTGATTTAATTAAAGAATTAAAAAAAAATACCACAAATTTAAAAAAACATCTCAATGAATCTATTAAAATTATAGCCAAAAAAATGCATCATACACCATCTATATGTAAAAAAAATTATATTAATAAAGAATTAATTGATTTATATTTAAATTATAATGATAAATTTAGATATTATTTCTATTCAAATGAGAAACCTAAAATATCAGAAGATTTTATTAAATTCCTTAAAGATATTTATAATTAAGATCTAATTAATTTATATTTACCTTTATCATTTTTAATATAAGTTCCTATCTTTGAACCAATTTCATCATTAACTATATCATAAATATTATTATCATTATCTTTATAATATTTTTTTTTACGAATCGTTATTTCATAAAATACTTTTTCTTGTTCTGGTTCTTGTTCTGGTTCTTGTTCTTGTTCTGGTTCTTGTTCTGGTTGAGGTTCAGGATTATTTAATGATAAATCACTTATTACAGTTTTTAATGGTTGTGGTGTATTACTACTGGTAGGTGACCAGCCAGATACCAAATTTTGTTTATTTTGATTTTTTAATTTAATCAATTCTTTTGTTAATCGTTCTATTTCTTTGTCTTTAGCTGATATTTCTTTTGATTGACTAATAATCATATTAAATTTATTATCATTATCATTAGTTGTTTTATTTGATTCATACGATTGTATAGTAGTTTCTTTAGTTTCAACTAATTTAATTAATGATTTATTTTCTTTCTGTAACTTATCTAATTGTTTAGTTATATTACTATTAATAGAATTCATATTTTCTTGTAATTTCATATATTCATTTAAAAAATTAGTAGTTAGAGTATCGAATTGTGATTTATAATCAATAATTGTATTATTTGTATTATTTGTATCCATATTGTATTATACTATAATTTATAAGTTTTAAATAATTTTCTAAATAATTAATAAGTATGGTAAAAACACAATTTAAAAAGAAATATTGTTCACCCAAAAAGAATAAATTAAATTATTCATGTTTATCAAAGACTGCTTTAAAAAAGATAGCAATATCTTTAAATAAAATAGAGGGAATTAGTATTAATTATAAAAGCTTATCAGATAAACAATTATATGATACACTATGTGATATTATGAAGAACAATTTTAAATGTAATAATGAACCATGTTGGTTAAATATTCGTAAATTAATGAATAATTTAGGGGGAAAAGAAGTTAATTATTTAAGAATGTATTTTAAACCTCATATGCCGAAAGAAATAATATCAGATTATACAAAATGGATAAGTAATTTTGATATAGAGAGCGTTATGAATCAATATAATGATGAATTAGATGATGTTTATTCATATGGTGCGGTACCGATTGATTTTAATAAATGTTCAGTTAGTTCAGATTTATGTAAATTTAATTTAAAAGATCATATAAATAAAGGTGAGACTAAACTAATAATGATTTTTAATACTGATAATAGTAGTGGACCTGGTAAACATTGGAATTCAGCATATGTGGATGTAAGGGGTAATAATTTAAATGGACAACCTGGTATTTATTTTTTTGATTCATTTGCAGCTAAACCATTAAAAGAGGTAAAAGATTTATTTAATACAATTAAAAAACAAGGTAAAAAAAATAATATAGATTTTATAGTATCTATAAATGATAAAAAATTTCAAAACAATACATTTTCATGTGGGTTTTATTGTATGCATTTTCTTGAAAATATGATAAAAGGAGTATCATTTAATAAATATTTAAATAGCGGGTTGTCAGATAAAAAAATGATAAAATATAGAAATCATTGTTATTTAAATCCAGAAGAAATTAAATGTTGATTACTAATATAATGGATATATTTGATACATTAGAAGATAATTTTGGTATAATGTTATTACAAGGTATAGTTATGGTATTAGCCGTTGTTATAATTATCATGATTTACAGTGATAAATCTACTTCCAAAGAATTACAAGAAAAAATAGATACATTTCAATGTCCAACATGTCCTCCAGCTCCAGAATGTCCTGATTGTAATTGTAGCGGTGAAGGAGGAAATTGTCCTGATTGTGTTTGTGATAATACAACTCCATTAGATTGTCCGAAATGTCCCAAATGTCCCGAGACATCCAGCCCTACATTAGATCAGATAGTTAATGCAATTTTCCCAGGAAGAAATCAAGGTATGACTACTCACGGAAATTATTTTTCGGTAGATGATTTAAGTGAAAAACAATTAAAATCAACTTTTCAACCCATGGATGATTTAACAGCAAGCACTATGGGTGGGGGTGTTCCAAGTCGTGTTTCATTTGAAAAATCGTTTGTATCCAATGATGTTTCTTTAGCAAGTAAAGTATCACCACCAATTGGTTCTGGTGCGGGTGTATTTACGGCATCTAATGTAGCTGCTCCGGGTGATAATCCTGCTCCACCCTCCAATACAGCCGTCACTCCAACACTTGCTACAACAGATACAGCTACAACAGATACAGCTACAACAGATACAGCTACAACAGATACAGCTATAACAGATTCTCCTCCATCATCGCCACCGTCTTCACCGACGCCTTCACCTTAAAATTAAATATTATGTAAATTATATGTCTGATCCAACAACAACAGGTAAGTTGAATGTATCAAAATTAATAATAGCTATTATAATAATTTTATTAATTATAGCAATCTATTATGTATTTATCTTAAAAGTGGAAGAAGGAGAAAATAAAGCATTTAAATTATTAAAACGAGTATTAATTTTAATTATATTTGTAGGACTTTTTCATGTTTATTCTGTTTTAGAAGATGATAATATGAAACAATTCTTTCTTGTAATTATAGCTGTATTAGTAAATGTATTTTCTGTAATAAATAGTACGAGAAATACTGAAATAAAAAAAATGAGAATTATTAACTTAACATTAACCAGTGCAGCGGTAACTATATTAGTCGCGGGAATATTATGGTATACAACACATAATAGTTTATTTGGATTTATAATCGATGATAATAAAGTTGTAGATGAAATAAAAGATGTTACCGGAGATACATTTAATAGTAATATGATAGATAATATATTATTTGATAAAGAATCAGGTTGTCCAATAGCATCTGGTGAAAAATGTATAGATATGCCAGATAAATGTAATGGTTTTAATGGAAATTATGATAAAGATATATGTCTTTTAGAATTAGATGATAGTGAAAAACAAGCATGTAATACAAGAAATAATGATAAAGATGAATGTAAAGATAAACAAACTATAAAAGATGAATGTGAAAGCAAAAAAACAAATTATAGAAATCAGATGAATTTATTACATGATAGAGATATAAATAAATTTAATAAATGTCTTGAAAATGAAGTGAGGTCAAATTTAAAAGTAGGAATTTAAATTCGTTTTATTTAATAGGTTATTTTCGGTTATTCATATAATATGTCATTATATGATAAATATTATTCAACTCACAATAAAAATTATATGAAAGAATTAATTAATGATATAATTTATAAAGAATATAATTTCGATATAAAAGAAAATACAACTTATAATCAATTTTTTGAGACAAATTTTATAAATACATTTAATTCAATTAATACAGAAGATATTAAAGATTTAAATAATCATTTATTAAATACACAAATTAAATATTTTAAAGATTTTATTTTAAAAAAAAATATATTAACTAAAAAACAAGATAATATAAGTCTTATTAATGATAAAATAATTCATTCATTATATAGAAATATTAATTTAAATAGTTCATCAAGATATAATTACCGTATTAAATCAACAATAAAAGATAATGATTATTTTATTGAAAAAGTAATTATAGCTATAGAAGATAATGATTTATTTATAAATCCTATATTAATTTTATCAATAGATATGATAAATATTGAATTACATTTAAGAGGTATAATAACTCTTAAACATAGAGATTATGGTATTTACACTCCTTTTTATGAACAAACATTATCTTTAAAGAATGATATTAGTAATATTCAATTTAAAGATCAATTTCATCAGATTCAAAATTATAGTGATGTTTATAAAATCATAGAATGTGATGATAAAAAAATAACTATAAATGCAAATAAATCAGAATTTAAAATAGGTGATTATATTCATATTTATAATTTTGAAAATATAGAATTAGATGATAAAAATAATTTAAAACATAATTATAAGATAGAAGAAATATTACAACAAGATAATTTAATTTTAACTATCAATAAAAAGATATCTTTAATAGAAGGTTTGTATATAATGAATATATCATTACAAAATTCAATTCATTTTTCATATAATTAATCTTGTATATAGACTTCTTTATCACAGATAATTAAAGGTTTTATCATTTTTCTATCAATATATTCATCAAATCTATATAATCGTCTTAATAATGTTTTATCGCTGGGAGAAAAAAACATCATTTCATTGATATTATATTTTATTTTATATCCTATTTTTTCATCACTTATGATAGTTTTAACTGATGGGAAATTTTTATTAAGAATTGAATCATAATATTTTTCTAAAGAAAAGATATCTTGATAAACAGAAAATTGTTTACCTAAACTTTCATTTAAATCATGATCTTTTTCGGCGTAAAAATAAATATTCATTTCATTTAATGATAATGAACATATTTTTTTAGCATTTTCTCTTATATATCTAATATCCATATCAGGTTTATCGCTTTGATAATAAATATAATTATCATCACCTGTTCCTACGACATATATATCAGGTTTCATAAATATCATAAAAGAGGCTTTTAATTGTTTGATATCAATTTCAAATAATTCATCGGCAGAAATACCAGGAAAATAAGATATTTCATTTATTAATAAATTACTGAATCTAATACATCGTTCATTTAATTCGGGATCATCTCGTGTATGTTGAATGCAATCTAATGATGATTCTTTGATAATATCAATTATATTTTGCGAAACTTTATATTTATTTTCCATAATAGAGAATATTTTTTGATCAATAGTTTGTCCTATATTTTGTATCATTTCAATAATTTCTTTGGTTTCTTTATGTTTGGCTTCAACTAATTCTGATTTAATATTAGTTAATTTAGGTATATTAGACCAATCTTTAATTGAATGATAAATTTCTTCGATAGTAGTTCCTTTTGGTAATACAGATAAATAGATATATTCTTCAACATTTTGATCTTTTGGTTCTAATTCATCGTGTGAATAAAGACGTATGGCTCTACCGAATACTTGATCAATCCTAACAAAATTCCAAAAAGGTTCTAAAATATGAACTTGTCTTACACAAGTCAATGATATACCTTCTGCTCCTGATTCTGAAATAATCATAATTTGTATTTGTTCACCATATTTATTATTTGGATCATTAAATGCTTTCATATTATTTTTTCTTTGAATGACTCCTTCACGACCGGTTATAAATGTATATTTAAGACTATTAGTAGATGGTTCAGTGGGATCATATAAAGAATAATTATTCGCTTGTAAGACTTGTTCTAAAAGTTCACCTCCAGAATCTCCTCTAAAATCACTATAAATCAACACTTTACCGATAGGTTTAATACCATCTCTAAATTTCATAATATTAGTTAAAATACGATGTATTTTTGGTGATAATTCAGATAATTGATTATCATATTCTAATGATTTATTTTGTTTAAGTTGTTCATATTGTTCTAATTTCATTGCATATGATCTATCATCATCTTTGATATATCTAAATTCATCATCTTTATAAATCATATTACATATTTGTCGGGTTCTAATATTAAAATCAAAGGGTATATCGGTATGTAAATGACGTCTCATTTGTCGTATTAAATCTTTTTTCTTTTCTGATCTCCATACTTCAATATATTTATTAAATTGTAAATGACTCATAATACAAGGTTCAATAGATACATTTTTGGTTATAGTATAATTTTGATATTCAGGAGTTATCTTGGGAGAAACTATACTTGGCATTGATCCTATTTTAGACCGATCAATCGGATAATAGGATGTTAATCCCATAAACATGCGACGAAGTAATGTTTTTTTATTATCTTCTATTTCCATATTGTCTAAAAAAAAGTAATCCATAAATATTTCATTATTAGTTAAATCTATTAATTCATTTTCTTTGGTAATTTGGAATAATTTCTGTGAAATATAAAATGATTTATTTATTTGTTTATCAAATACTATTGATTTTTGTTCCGAGATTAATGCTTCTTTTTTAGTTGGAATAATTTCTTTTTCTTCGAATACAGATAATAAACCTTTATAAATTTCATTAATAAAGTCATCATAAGTATATGAATTTTCAGAACTTGTATATATTAATTTATTAGAAGGATTCATTAAAGAGATAAATTTATCTTGATTCATTGTAAATGATATAATTAATTTACCTTCATTTCTGGAAATATGAAATAATTCAATTGCCGATTTTTTTTTATAAAAGATATCATTTAATTGTTCGTTTAATGTTGTAGGATCTTGATCACTTTTAATTATAAAATTATATATATGTATTTTACCTTTTAACATATTATATAATATAGCTATTTCACAAGGTTTATTTATAATTGGAGTCCCTGATAAAAATACTAATTTAACTTTTTCTGCATTTACAATCCATTCATAAAACGTTCTTGAAGAACCACTATTATTTAATATTTCTCTAACAAAATTGTGAACTTCATCAATAATTATTGTTTCATTATAAAATGGTGACTCAACCTTATAATTTATTATATTATAATTCATTTTTTGTAATAAATCTTGTTTTATCTTTTCATTTCCTTTAGTGATTACATCTTCTGTAAATAATTCTTCTTCTTCATCCCGTTCTACTAAATCTGAATCATATATACTTGGTAATGGATTATAATGAATAAAATTATATTTTAATTGTATCATACGATGTATCTGACATTCCAGATAAATTTTTTGATAAGGTTTTAGATCATCATATAATTCACCTTTAGATCCGTGAAACCAAAATCCTTTATTTGATAATACATCTTTAGAGATTTTTTTATATTCACTATTAATTTTTTTTATTAAAACAGATTTCTTATTTTGTAAATCTGGATTATCTTGAATTAATTTTAATTTAATAGAATTTTTTACTTCACGTACTGTATGATTAATAATATCTCTTAATATATCTTGAGTTACTGAATATTTTTCATATAAATTTTTTCTTATTTTAGATTGTTCTTCTATTTTAGATAAAGGAGTAAATGTCCAATGACTATTTTTTATATCTAATTCATCTTTACCCCATGTTTTTACCTCACCTATAAAATTACTCTCTAATGATGCTGGTAATAATGTAGTTATTTTCATATCGGATGATGCTTTTTCTGCCATTGATACCGCTGTAGCTGATTTTCCTGTACCCAATCCATGATAAACTAATAATCCCCTATAAGGTGTATCTACTGATAAATATTCTTTAACTAATACTTGATAAACATTTAATTTTAAATTATCATCACCAAGTTTTTCTTGATCTTTTGTTTCTTTTAATATTTGTTTATAAAATCCTTGATTAATATAATCTACAAATGCCTTTCTGTGAGGTAATATATATTTACTTTCTTTAAATTTATATTTACCTGGTCTATCAGAATCATCATATAATAAATATTCACCATCTTCTTCAATTCTTGGTGATTCGGGTGTAAATTCATCAATATCATCAATATCATCAATATCATCAATATCATCAATATCATCAATATCATCCTGTTTTAAAGATTCATCTGATTTATCGGCTTCTATAGGTTCATCTTGTTCTTGTTGACTTTCATCTATTTCATAATCAACGATATCATCTAATATTCCTTTTATAAAAGCTTTTTTAAGTTTAATTAAGATATCTTTTTCTTCTTTTGTGATTATTTTATCACTAATTAATTTATTTAAAAGACTAATTCTTATATTTTTAATTTTATTATCAAATGATTCTTTAATGACATTATTTAATTTTTTAGTAATTAATATTCTTGGAATATCATCTAATTTATATGTAAATTTTAATTGAATTTTTCCACCTTGTTCTTTTTTTTGAAATTTAATAATATCTTTTAAAAACTTAAATTCTTGAGAACTAATATCACCTCTATCATGTAGATTATTTACAGTTTTTAATGAAAGACTATTAATATTTCCTGAAAAATAAACATTAATGATATCATTTAATTGTTTATTAATTATTATTTCTTTAGACATATACATAATAGATAGATTAATTTACTAATTTTTCACGAAATTAAAATATTTATTATATTATATAATGAATAGTAAAACATCCACATTAGGAAAATCAGCTAATCCACTGGATCATAGTTTAAAAAAATCTAATCCACGTATGTCTCCTTCTAAATCATCAACTGCTTCTCATAGACCTCCTTCAAAATTATCAAGATCTAATGGTATGAATGAATTGAAGACAGCAGTTGAAACAAAAATGGCGAAAAAAAGATTAAAGGAATTAAGAACAACTCAACAAAAAAAAAAATTCACTCGTGAATCACGAAAATCATTGGAAGAAATAAACAAAAGACGAGAAGAAATTATGCAAGAACTTGAAAAACAACAAGCAAAAAAAAAATTATCAACTATTCTTGAAAATCCAATTATTTCACCAAGTACTCCTTTACCAAGTACTCCTTCACAAAAAAATACCGAAATTAAAATATTAAAAGAAGAAAATTCTAAATTAAACAGAATAATTAAAATACAAAGAAGACAAATTGATCGTTTACAAAATAATCTTCAAACGATACAAACAAAAATTAAAACACATCAAAATAGAGGAGGTGGTCATAGAAAAAAAAATAAAAAAAATAATAGAACTAAAAAGAAATCAAGATAAGACATTAAACTTTATTAAAGCTTTATATGATGCATTTTGTTCAGCTTTTTTCTTTGTTTTCCCTGATCCTATACAAATAATATCATTTTCTTTTAATATTTCACATTTAAATTCTGAATCTGCGTTCAATTTATCCAAATGATGATAACTTGGATATACCTTAAAATTATGTTGAAAATATCTTAATATTTGATCTTTATAATTAGTATCATTTAATATAATATCAGGTAAATCTAAAAAACATTCAATTAAATTAAATACAAAATTACGAATAACTTGATAATCTTGTGTATCTAAATAAAGAGCACCTATAAATGCTTCTAATACATCTTCTAATATATGTTGATTTTCTCTACCTGAACAATTATCTTCTATATGTTTTGAAATAATTAAATGTTTATTCATACCTAATTGTGTAGCTAAATAACATAATTGTTCACCATTGACAATTCTTGTTTTAATTTTTGTCATAAATCCTTCATCTTCGCCTTCAAATCTTAAATATAAATATTCAGCTGTCATACATCCTAATAATGAATCACCTAAAAATTCTAATGTTTCATATGATCTATCTTGGAGTTCTAAACAATTATCAGGTTTTTTAAATTCTTTATAATCCTCCAATAAATTATATGATTTATGAATAAATGCTTCTTGATAAAAAGATATATTATTTGGTTTAAAATCATTCATATTAATTTTTTTCATAATATCAATGATGTCATTATTAGTTATTAGTTTATTAGAAAAATTATAAGGGTCTGCCTTAAATTTAGTTTGAGTATTCATCTTTAATTATATATAGATGGATATTTTTAAATAATTTTATTTTATCTTATTTATACAGTAGATGCTTGAGTAGCCGTTGAATCAACACCCGTTAAATCTTCAGGAACAGCAGCACACCCAGCTCCCGATTCCAATGGCCTTCTTAATAGATCCGGTCCAATAGAAGAAGTCAACCATGGACTAACAGGTACTTGAGGATTAGGTGGTTCTGACCTTAATTGTCTATTCGCATTTCGTAGACTTTGTCCAACAGTATTTACTCCTACATGAAATCCCGCATCCAAATAATTAACACCTCTCAATATACCTTCACCATGCGGTTTTGCTGTATTAAATTCTTTAATAGCATCACTATCTTCTTTTGGTAGTAAATCTTCTGCTTTGAGAGTCGGTTGGGGATAACAAGTTGACGGAGTTCTACCTAAATTTTTAACAGGCATAGGACCCGCATTCATACCACTTCCTTCCGATGCAACTACACCTTTATCATCACCAACTAAACCTTCTTTCAATGATCCGAATATATTTATACCACAATTATCTTCTAATACTTTTAATGCAACATAAGCTGCTAATACATAAACAACTACCTTAAAAATAGTTTCACAATTCATATCCATTTTATATATTACAATATAAAAAAATTAATCAAAACTTTATTTAAGATTCATATACATTTCTTCTAATTTAGATAATTCTTCTTGATCTATTTTAATTTTATCTTTTAATTTAATTATTTTTTCTTCTAATATATTTTTTTCTTCTAATATTTTTTTTTCTTTATGAATTATTTCTTCATCTAAATTTTCATAATCATATTTTTCTTGATTTTCATTTATTTCATTATTTGTATTATCATCATCTATTAAACAACCAATTTGTTTAATTGGATCTTTTATTAATTTTAATTGAGATAAAATTATATCACAATAATAATTTTGTTTCAAAAATTTTAATCCATTAATATGAATCATCGCAATTACTAAACATCCAGGTTTTAAATCATCTATACCAATCAAATCATTTTGTTTATTATATAAACGAGTCTGTAAAACTTTTTTTGCATAAGGCAATTTAAATTCAATAGTAGGTACTGTATCTTTTTGAAAAGGTTTCGTGATTCTCTTATACATATTTTCTAAAATATCCATAGGTAATTCTTTATTAAACCATTCATCACTCTTCTGATAAGTTTGTTCTAAATTATTATCATCTAATTCTACAAGTTTATCATAAAAAGAAAAATCATCTTTATTTGTTTCTAATACAATAAGTTTATTTTCTATATCTATTTCTTTAATATATAATCTTGATGTTTGAATCATTAATGGATTATTATTATATTTGATTGAACCAAAATATATATTATTTATATTTTGTGGTTTATTATATACTATATTACCATGAATTAACTTATCATAACGAGTAACTTCAGTCATTTATAATTATCTATTTTATAAATATTCTTACAGTATTAACGCAAATTTATAATAAATGAATCATTTTTACTTTCCATTTTGATATATAATTATCATTATATTTCCATATCTTATCTAAATAAATATCACATTGTAACTTACTAAATTTAGATATATTCATAATTCCTATACCATCATAACTATCTGAATAAATATCACATTGAAATTTATTATATGAAAATGGTAATTTTACTTCTAAATTAGGATCATATTTTTCTTTACTATCTTTTTTAATCTGTGATACAAATAATTCACTATCATCTTCTGTTAATCCTAATAACTCCATTTGTTTATATTCACAATATTGAATAAATTCATAAAAACTATTCATTTCATGATCAAATTTATAATTCGTAAATTGTAAATGAATCTTAAAATTATTTCCCATCTTTGAAACACCAAATGGACATATCATTACTGGTGTTGTCACCGTAAATACAGGTAATTTATTATAAAATAATTGACTATACATATATTTTAAATCTGTTAAAGGATTTGTTTTACAACGTAAATATTCTTTTTTTTTTGCATTTACATTTTTACAAGACATATGTTGACAAACTAAATGTTTAATATTTAATTTATCATGAAAAATATTACATGTTTTCATAAGATATATAAGAATATAGATAATTCTTTAATTAGTTTTAATATAATTAAACCACTCTATTAACAATTGATTTACGTTTTGTTAGATTATTCCAGATAGCATGATTGGGTGTTCCACTATGAGCTTTGTAATTAGTAGGACATATTTCATCTAATGGTTTATCAGATCCCCACTGAACTTGTCTGTTTCCGCCATCACGGAAATAAGTGAAAGAAGGTTGACAAGAACTATCTTGCTTTCCAGTTCCACTTGTAGAAACCGGATTGACCGTTTGGAAATAAGATGGTACTTCTTGTAAGGTTGCGTATTGACTCATTATACTTTTATAAATATAATATATATAATATAATATAATGAAAACAATTGGTATACTTATAGGAACAAAAACATCAGAGATTTCAGATGAATATTACTCAAAAAATAAGAAAAAACTTAAATATTTAGATACTCTTCCTAAAAAAATACAATACAAATCAGAAGGAATACCTTATGATTATGCC
>Ga0181379_1000768_pt1 | contig 15488 bp, 17 predicted proteins | sample 2SPOviralmetaG_FD_130115 | JGI IMG/M metagenome (GOLD analysis project Ga0181379, IMG submission 130115) | Marine viral communities from the oligotrophic San Pedro Time Series (SPOT) site, San Pedro Channel, CA, USA - 2 SPOT_SRF_2009-07-10 | ecosystem: Environmental > Aquatic > Marine > Strait... | reverse complement strand
CTTTTTTTCTTGGGTTTTCTTGATCTCATTGATGTGGGAAAGATATTGTCCGGAAACCTAAGTATTGACATAGAGGACTTGATCATCATACCGTTTGCTTTGGTGCCCCTCTTCTTTGGATTGTTTTTCCTTACCCCTGCCTTCTTGCTTATTTTTGAACGGCTTGGCCCGAAGGAGAATGGTCCAATTGGAACTGCAACAAATCATCAGTACACCACGAGCGCTCTCAGGGGGAAATCGAACCACGAATTTTCACTCATGGCCTTTTTTGGAGGCATGGGCCTCATATTCGTAGTGGTCTCGGGAATACTCATCCTCATCGGAGTCCTGATCTTGTTTTACTTTCTTTTGCTTTTAGGCGGCGGAGGACCTGGCCTGTAAGCCATTGCACCCATCCACAGGCATCAAGAGAAGACCGCCTCTGTTGCAGAATTGAAGCAACAAAGTTGGAAGGCAATACAAAGCCAGACTTCGCTCGGTGGATGAAGGCGAGCGCTCTTTATGCATCCTGGTGAACATTCGGTACGTCTCACCGTGGAGCATGAGGTTGAAGGGTGGCGAAATGTGACCGACTTATGCAAAACAAGTCGAGATCCACACAATTGATGAGGCCCCTAGCCTCGTAAGGCGCATCAGCTGCCACACATCAAACAGTCATCAGGAGTGTCAAGGCTGCAGGCAATGGCTTCCAGACTGTCGACATCATCAGCACGCTCAGCGAGCCCACCAACTGTTTGATCTTGCTTGTTGCTGGCTTCAACAGTAAATTGAATTGCGTCAGCAGCAGCCTTGGTTCGCAGGTAATACATGCCGGTCTTGAGACCTTGCCGCCAGCCATAGAAGTGCATTGAGGTGACCTTGGCAGGGTTGGCATCCACCATGTGGATGTTCAACGATTGGCTTTGGTCAATGTATGCGCCGCGGTCGGCAGCCATGTCAAGCACATGGCGTTGCTTGATTTCCCAGGTGGTTTTGTAGAGTTCCCGAAGGTATTCAGGAATACGCTGGATGCCTTGGATGGAGCCCTTGTGGCGTAGGATATCGTCCTTCATCTCGAGGCTCCACATATCCTCAGCGATGAGGTCTCGGACCAGATGCTTGTTGAGGACAACGAATTCTCCGGAGAGGGTTCGTCGCACGTAGAGGTTGGAGGTGAAGGCTTCAAAGCACTCGTTGTTTCCAAGAATTTGCGACGTTGAGGCTGTGGGCATTGGAGCAAGCAAAAGCGAATTCCGCATGCCCTTCTCCATGATTTCAGCTTTCAACGAATCCCAGTCCCAGCGACCGCTGTGGGCATCCATGCCCCATAGGTCGAACTGCAACAGGCCTTGGCTGGCAGGTGAACCTTCGAAGGTCGAATAAGGTCCCTCAACGATGGCAGCGTCCTTAGAGGCAGTGCAGGCAGCGAAGTAAATCGTCTCGAAAATTTCCTTGTTCAGAGCACGTGCTTCAGGCCCCTCAAAGGGCATCTTGAGCATGGCAAACACATCGGCTAGACCCTGAACACCCAACCCAATCGGTCGGTGGCGCATGTTGGAATTCCGAGCTTCTTCAACAGGGTAGTAGTTGACATCGATCACACGGTTCAAGTTTCCAGTAGCGTGGTAGGTGACGTCGTACAACAGTTGGTGGTCGAAAACACCGTCGCTCATGTTGACAAACTTGGGCAAAGCAATGGAAGCAAGGTTGCAAACGGCGACCTCATCCTTGGCCGTGTATTCCATGATCTCCGTGCAGAGGTTGGAAGAACGGATGGTTCCGAGATTCTTTTGATTGGACTTTTCGTTCGCTGCGTCTTTGTAGAGCATGTATGGAGTACCAGTTTCGATCTGAGCTTCTACAATCTTGTCCCAAACTGTGCGAGCAGGAATGGTTTCTCGAGCCATTCCTCGTCGTTCGTAATCTTCGAAGAGAGACTTGAACTCAGCGCCGTAGACATCTTGCAAACCGGGGCACTCGTTTGGACAGAAGAACGACCAGTCAGCGTTGTTTTCAACACGCTCCATGAACAAATCTGGCGTCCACATAGCGTAGAACAAATCTCGTGCTCGCATCTCTTCCTTTCCGTGGTTCTTCTTGAGGTCCAAGAATTGGAGGACGTCTGGGTGCCATGGTTCAAGGTAAACAGCGATGGATCCCTTTCGCTTGCCGCCGCCTTGGTCAACATACCGTGCGGTGTCGTTGAACACTTGGAGCATGGGAACAATACCGTTGGAGGTGCCGTTGGTCCCCTTGATGTAGGAGCCCTTTGAACGGACGTGGTGGATGGAAAGGCCGATGCCTCCGGCGGATTTTGAGATGAGAGCGCACTGCTTGAGCGTGTCGTAAATGCCATCAAGTGAGTCATCTTGCATTGTGAGCAAGAAGCAAGAAGACATCTGAGGCATTGGTGTACCAGAATTGAACAGCGTTGGGGTGGCGTGGGTGAAATAGCCTTGACTCATCAAATCATAGGTGTGAAGGGCCTTCTCGAGGTTTCCATGGTGGATGCCAACGGCTACTCGCATGAGCATATGTTGAGGGCGCTCAGCGACCTCACCGTTGAGTTTGAGAAGATAGGAGCGCTCAAGGGTCTTGAAACCGAAGTAGTCGTAATTGTGGTCCCTGGTATAGTCGATGTGATTGTTAAGGAGATCTGCGTTTGCCATGATGATGTCAAACACTTCTTCTGAAATCAGTGGAGCGTGCTTGTTGGATTCAGGGTCGATGTACTCCCGCAGGTCAATGATGACATCGGTGAACAGGTCCTTGGTGGAACGGTGAAGATCATCAACACAAATGCGAGCTGCGAGGCGGCTGTAATCAGGGTGATGGGATGCAAGTGAGGCGGCTGTTTCCGCAGCCAACTGGTCCAATTCCCGCGTGGTAACACCGTCGTACAAGCCTTCGATGGTCAACTTGGTGACATGTCCCGGATCGACCCATGTCCCGTCAAGACCCTCCGCCAGGGTAACTAGTTTTTCGTGGATGGCGTCAAACCGCACATCCTCTCGCTCGCCTTTTCTGTTTACAACTTGCATAGCCATGATTGTGTCCTCCTTGGGTGTTCATTTGAGTGCGTGATATCTTTCTTTGTACGCGGACGGTTCAAAAGTCTTCGTCAACTGAGAAACGCTGCTGCACGCTTCCGAGGGAAGCGCTGTCCATGACGCCTGCCTTTTGATATTCAGCGACCCGCTTTTCGAAGAAATTGGTCTTTCCTTGCATGGAGATCATTTCCATCCATGGGAACGGATTGCCGACGTTGTAGATCTTGGAACAATTCAATTGGACCAACAACCTGTCTGCGACGAACTGAATGTATTGCTGCATTAAGTCAGAATTCATGCCGATGAGGTTCACAGGCAGGGCTTGAGTGACGAATTCAATCTCGATATCAACGGCCTCGGCGATGACACGGCGAATCACGTTCTCACCCGCACCTCGGAGCAACTTATTGTGAAGCAAGCAAGCAAAATCACAGTGGAGGCCCTCGTCTCGAGAGATCAATTCGTTCGAGAACGTCAGGCCGGGCATGAGCCCTCGCTTCTTCAACCAGAAGATGGCACAGAACGAACCAGAAAAGAAAATGCCTTCGACTGCTGCAAAGGCAATCAAGCGCTCAGCGAAAGAACCACGCTTCCGTGAGAGCCAGCGCATGGCCCACTCACCCTTCTTTTGGACCGAGGGAACGGTTTCCAATGCCTTGAACAAGTGGTCTTTCTCCTTCTCATCGTCAATGTAGGTGTCGATGAGGAGCGAGTAGGTCTCAGCGTGGATGTTCTCCATCATGATCTGGAAGCCGTAGAAAGCGCGTGCTTCTGGCCAGCAGACTTCATTGGAGAAATTCATGACAAGATTTTCGTTCACGATGCCGTCGCTTGCTGCGAAGAATGCCAAGATATGCTTGATGAAGTGTTTCTCATCATCATTGAGGTTCTTCCAGTCCTTCAGATCCTCAGCAAGGTCGATTTCTTCGGCGGTCCAGAAGGAGGCTTGCTCCTGCTTGTACATGGCCCAGATATCATCGTGTTCGATTGGGAAGAGGACAAATCGATCTAGGTTTTCCTGCAACATTGGTTCAACATGTTCCTTGGTCAAATCGATGTCCATGCCGTCGTCTTTGCTGTGTTCTATGACCATGCATTGTACCCCCCGTGATTTTGTCTCGCGCTGGATTTTGTTGGCCCTTCTCCGACGCCTATAATATATGCCCTTGGAGAGTGATTGAGAGAGGGGTTTTTGGCACCCTTTCCAGAAGGGGCGCACAACGCCGCAGTGCGCTGGTTTACCCGAGGGTCAAGCAGTGTTAAAAAAGAACCTATATTTTCTATTTTCATCGTCAAATCACCCTATTTTCCACTGGAACCCAATGTTGGCAAAATCTTACATTATCCCAACAGTCAAAAAGGAATGTATGGTGAGGAACGATATGGACCGTATTTCGCTTGAAATCCCATTCGCCCGACTCGATGAACGGGCCATCTTGCCAACCCAGGGCTCTGCGCAAGCCGCCGGGTGGGATTTGTATGCGATTGAAGATACTGAAGTTCCCAAAGGCGCGTCGGCCATGATCGCCACGGGATGGGCCATTGCCATCCCAGAGGGATGGGAAGGGCAAATTCGTTGCCGCTCATCGCTCGGAAAAAAGGGAATGATCATGCCCAATGGACTCGGAACCATCGATGCCGATTACCGTGGGGAGCTGAAGGTGTTGGCCACATGGATTGGCCAAGGCGAATCGATCACGATCAAGGCAGGCGAACGTATCGCTCAACTCCTCTTCGCACAGGTACCTTTAGTGACTTTGAAAGAGATCACAATGGACGAATTATCCCCCACTGAGAGGGGGATTGGCGGTTTCGGTTCGTCAGGAAAATTTTGAAGGCGTGAGCGCATGGAAGTTCGCAAACTTGGCGTGGTCCCCTACGAAGAGGCCCAACAGCTGATGAGGGATCTCCAGCAGCAGCGAATTCAGAATCAAATCCCCGATACGCTTCTGCTACTGAGCCATCCTGAAGTGGTGACCGTTGGACCTCGCGCCCGGAACGACGGAATCTCACCTCCACCGGACTACGAAACCATAGGAGTCGACCGAGGTGGAGGGCTGACTTGGCATGGCCCGGGCCAAGTGGTTGGCTATCCGATCTTCAAATGGGGGGACCGCGAAGGTGAAGCCTCGGTTGCCGACATCATTCGCATCATCGAAGGATGGCTGATCGACGCTTTGGCTGTTTTCGGAGTGAAAGGAGCCAGAGATGAACGCATGCAGGGCGTGTGGGTGGATGGACGGAAGGTGTGCAGCATCGGCCTCTCCTTCTTGCGATGGGTCAGCCGTCATGGCTTCTCAGTCAACCTCAACACGCCGGAAGGGCGTGTGGAGGGCGTGGCTGGGTGTGGCCTTGCGGCCGACACCACCACCTCACTGACCACTCTCGGACATGACATTCAGCCCGAAGCCTTTGTTCAAGCCCTCCTCCCCATCATTCGCTCAACCCTTGTTGCGTGAATCCAAAACATTGCATGACAAGGCTCGTGCTCATTTTGTCGGAGAAAATGATAACAAGAAGCCGATAAAGTCCCCTACATGATGGAAGAGGACGACAAGGACATTGGGAGAACCGTCGGTTTCCAAGTTGACGATTTCATTTACATCGCTACCATCATCAAAATCAACGACCACACCGAGCAATTCACGGTTCGAACAGAGGATGGGCAAGAACTCGTCGGCCCGTTTGATGCGGTTTTTCTCAACCCAGAAAAAAGGATGGACGAACTGCACGAAAACTACGAGCCGTTAGGCGACGGGAAATTTCGTGCCAAACATCCCGAGTTGAAATCAAACTGGACACCTGTTCCCGACCCAAGTCTTCGTAGCATTGCTCAAACAGCCGGTACGATCATCGGTGTCGCTTTGGCTATTGCCTTGCTCATCATCATCGTTTCCTTCGGAGACATCTTGACCCAGATTGGCTCTGAAGACTGGGTGGAAACGGAAGGCAGCGTCGTTGACGCTTACGATGGACAGGATTGCTCAACCGATAGCGATGGAGGTACATCCTGCACAAGTTACACATCGGTGACAGTAGAGTACACCTATGAAGGACGAAAATATTCAACGAAGGATTACAGCATGCTATCGAACAATTGGTTGAACGATGCGCAGCATTGGCTCGGACAGGATTCCGTCACGGTTTATGTCAACCCAGAGCAACCCTCCCAGGCCGTTCACCTTCAAGGATGGGACGGTGTGTCTGAGGAGGTGTTCACACTTCTCTTTTTCACGGGGCTTATCCTGTTTGGTTATTTGTTCCTGGCCGTACCAGTGTGGTTTGTCTATGCCAAGATTCAACGCCTCACCGGCATTGAGGCTCCCGGCGAAAAGGAAGAAGAGGGGCCCGATTCGAATGATTTGAAAGCGGATGGCGACAGTGAAAACGATGGCAAACCGGTTACAGATGAACACAACATTGCTGAAGCCCGGCTGCCTGAAGCCGCCGATGCATCGCTTGGCGGAGAACAAAACTCCGAAGAAGAGAAGTTTTGGTGAAGAATCATTGGCATCAAGTCCAAGCCATCAAACAACCGCAGCGACGAAATCCCCGTTCGTACACGGAGTTCATCTGTCCTCGCTTTGGTTTGCTTCTTCATCAGGCGTCTGATGATGGCGGCATCATCCATTTGAGCAGAGAGAGGTCAATCCTTCGACAAGGATGGTGGTCGGCTCGACCAAATGGCCCATGTGCCCGTGGCTGAGGCCACGAGCCGCTCACCGACCTTGACCTCACCAGCCAAGTGAGCCACGTGTTTGCCACGGCGGACCACGCGCCCTTCTGCCACCAACCGCTCCCCGGGACGCGCAGCAGCTAGAAAACTGGTTGAAAGTTGAGTCGTAGCGCACCATTCCTCGACGCTGAGAGAAGCCACCAACGCACTGCCAAGCGCCGAATCAAGCAAAACCATGTGAATACCACCATGAGCAACCCCCCCTTTGTTGAGATGGTCCTTCGTGAGCGTGACCTCAAGACGAGACGACCCTGGTTTCCAGAGGGTGCGCTCAACGCCTAATGCAGTCATGAACCCCGTGGCTTCAGGGGGCGATGACAGTTTCATCGAACCATCACCCCAACCACTTTGACGAGGATTCGTTTGTTTCGTTGGCCATCAAATTCTGCGTAGTGGATCTGCTCCCACGTCCCAAGGTGCAGGCGGCCATCACGAACCGGCATGGTCACCTGTTGGCCGAGAAGTTGCCGCTTGAGGTGTGCGTCGCCGTTGTCTTCCCCGGTTCGATGATGATGGTATTCTTCTCCTTGACGTCCATCTTGTCCGTGATAGGGCGCGAGTTTCTCGAGCCAGGACATGATGTCGTGGTGCAAACCATACTCAAGGTCGTTCACATAGCAAGATGCGGTGATGTGCATTGGGTTGATCAAGACCAATCCATCGCCAATGCCGCTCTCAGCCACAATGCGTTCAACTTCATTCGTGATGCAGACGATTTCATACCTCTTGGAGGTCTTCATATGCAATTCTTCGACATATGTGGCGGCTTGTCCGGTGATCAACTGTCCCATGCCGTCCGATGAAAAGGGAGAGTCAATGAACGATTGGTCTCAATCAACACTTGATAAGCAAGGGGATGGAGAGTAGAATATGCGTGCAGTGTCATTGGTTCTCACCATCCTCGCCATTCTCGCTCTTCCCCTCGCTAGCGCCGAGACCTACCGGATCTCCGGTCAAGCAACCTACAGCGACAACACTCCCGTCCTTCTTCGTGATCTCTTTGTTGAGTGCCCAAGAGGCGAAGTGGACTGCTATCAATACCGAGGCACATCAGTGTTGACCGACGCCAACGGGATGTTCACCGTGGCCATTGAGGTCTCGGATGAGGACGATGGAACCGAGATCTACTTGCAATTACAGGGAGAGAATTTCTCCCATACCCTCGACCTCGACACATTCCGCAACACCTCAGACGGTCGAATGACACAAAACATCCAACTTTCTGAGAACGCTGCATCATCCGGATTCCTCGGGGGCATTGGATGTTGTTTGGTTCTTTTTGGCCTGGTCTTCATGTCGACATTGCTGAAAACGGTGGCTGGATTAGCGACCCCTCGTGGCCGCATGGCCTTCCGAGGGTACCAAGAACCCAACCGTCATGATTGCCCGGTTTGCAAAGAAAGCGTGGTTCAACACAACCTCGTGAGGCACTTGATGTACGAACATGATTACGACCCTCTCCGAGCAGGAGAAACGGCTGGAAAAGTCATGCGACGTTCATGGTCCACCGAAGAAGAATGAACGACTGATCCAGTGGAAAAGGCGTCCAGGCCTCAATGGAGAACTCAACTGCAACACGAAGGATCGAGGGCATCTTGTGCACAGAAGCAGGTCTTTGCCGGGACGATGTCAGCACGAGAACTGCGTTCGTTAAACAGAGCGGTAACCTCAGCGAGTTCATCTGGAGCATTCCCACGGGCCTCAAGACACAGTTTCAATCCGAGGAGACCCCACATGTTGTCCTTCCAGAGTTTGATGTCAGCACGGTAGACTTCCTCCGCTTCCTCGACATGCCCTTGTTCAAAGAGCAGAGCACCAAGGATATGACGAACTGGTTGCATCTGACCCCAGGGCTCGTTGTAGGCGAGGTTCAAGGAGAGGTCAACACCACGGCGCAATTCATCAAAGGCTGCGGTAAAGTCGTGCGCATCCCCGTTGGCCTTTGCCAAGAATTGGCGGCGGTATTCAATTTCTGCTTCGAGAATGGCGGCATTCACGTTCAGGATAGAAGGTCCGTCTTCTGGATTCTGATACATCATGTTGTTGTGCATCACACGGCCTGCAAGAGCAGGGTTTTCGAGGGCTTCCTTGAACAACACCTGCTCTGCTTCAGCTTCAGGGACCATGCCCTTGGATGCGTAAGCCACACCACGAGCGTAGTGCTGAGTGGCAATGGTTGCTGGGAAGACATCCTTGTCGCTGTACATTGGCTCAGACAAGATTTCATCCCACTTTCCGAATCGAATCATGACGTGCCATGGCATAGTGACGTAGGATTCGAGGAAAATGGCACCCATAGGGATGATTCCTGCGAGCATGAATTGTACGCCTGAATTCTCATCTCCCGCAGGGAGCGTGTCCACTGCTTTACGAGCGTACTTCAATGCCGTCTCGTACTGCCCGTCAAACATGGCACACCAGACGATGAAGTGGTGATTGTGCATGCGATAGAACTTGTAGAACTGGGATTCATTGCCGGTCAATTCCACGTAATGGTCATCGGCTTTGACGGCCGCAATGTTGCATTCGATCGCTTCCTTCCATTGACCGACCCAAGCGTCGATGTGGGAGGGCATGTGAACAAGATGCCCCAATCCGGGCATGGCAGTACGAAGCACATCTGCTGCTGGAAGCGCCTTTTCCGGGAAGGGAGACAACTCAAGGGCGTGGCAGTAAAGATGGCAAAGAGCCGGGTGGACTTTTGCTTCATCGCTGCTCTCAAATGCATCTTCCATGATCTTCACGAGCAACAACGTGTTGTCGTCTGCTGGCGTAATTTCACCAGTGGTGGTGTTCTTGTCCCATAGTTGCCACGCTTTGAGATTCATGAGAGCCTCAACGTAAATGGATGCGACATCCAAATTGCCGCTGTACTTTTCGTAAAGTGGAGCCATGGCTTCAGCAAACGCAACGTTGAGTTCCGGACTGTTGCCCATGTTCAGAACGCTCGGATCTGCGGCGTCTCTGGCTTCCTTGGTATGCCGAGTGGAAAGCGCTTTGATGAGGTCTTGCTCAAGTTCAGAGCAGTGGTCCATCACCTTGAGGGCTTGTTGAATGGGGTCATAGCCAGATCCAAGTCCTGGCGACCAGTTGTAGCTCGATGAAACGCAGTAGGCAATGCCCCACCAGGCCATAGCGCAATTCGGGTCAAGTTCGGTCGTTTTGGAAAAGCATGCAATGGCTTGCTCGTGGTTGTAGTTGAGCATGTGGCCCCATGCTTCGACATACATTTTGCGTGCGTCGTCGTTAGCACAAGTTACTTGCGTAGCAAATTCGTAATTTTTAACATTGCCAAAATCGTAATCCTCAGGTCCTTCATTCATAATTTTACATTAATTGGGCCCTATTTTTAAATCCTTGTCCTTCTATTTTTGGGATGGCAGTGAATACAACAAAGCCAGAACTGCGCTCAAGAGAAAACCCCTCCTGATCTAAGAATCACTGCCAATGCGATGATCAAGAACAATACGAAGGCGTCCTTTGCACTTGAGGCAATCAAATTCAACACGATCTTCTTCTGATTCCAAAGATACTGTTTGGGAGTGTTCTGAAATGGCCTGATGTTCCTCAAGTCGTCGAATGAGGACTGGTTTTGTTCCGTTCACTGGAAGCCCTTCAGTCCGGAGCATTTCCTTTAATTCGGGCACGGTCATCCCGTTGTATTCAGAGACCATGAGTGTTCTAGCCGATCTTGCCAAAGAAGGTTTTACCAGATAGAAGCGAAGAAAGGCTTCCTTTCAGCCATGAAAAAAGGCGTTGCTTCCGTACATTATACATCAGGAAGAGAACAAGAGCATAAATGTAAGCGATGTGAGAATAAGGCATGGGCGAGATTGTTGTCGGCATTTCCGGTGCCTCGGGTGCTGTGTATGGGAAGCGACTCACTGAAGTTCTCGTCGAGATGGGCAAGACCGTCCGTTTGGTGGTCACCGACTCCGGACGACTCACGCTCTTGCACGAATGCAATACCACTCCAGAGGACCTTGCAAAGCAAACAAACGCCGTTTTAGAAGACGCTAGAAATGTAGGTGCCAAATCAGCATCGGGTTCGGCTAAAATAGACGCCGTCGTGATTTGTCCGTGTTCTGGAACCACCATCGGAAAACTGGCTGCAGGAATCTCCGACAACTTGGTAACACGCTCGGCGGTTGTGGCGATGAAGGAGCGTAGGAAACTGATCATCGTCCCTCGTGAAGCTCCTTATGCCACGGTGCACCTTGAGAACATGGCCAAACTTTCGGCTTGGGACACCATCATCATCCCTGCATCCCCAGGATTCTACAACCACCCAAAGAGCATTGACGACCTTGTAGACTTCATCGTCGCCCGGATTCTTGACCAACTTGGATTCGAACACACCATCGGTCGCCGGTGGACGGGCGATGAGATTGAGTGAGACCCTCAACCGCCGACTTCTTGAACAAGTACACCCACGCAAATACAGGTGAGGGCGTGGACCTAGAAGGCAAAACTGTTGCAGAACTGAAAGAACTCCTCCGTTCTCAAGACCTTCCTGTGAGTGGAACGAAAACCCAACTCATAGAACGACTTGAAGTGAACAGCGGCGATGCCACTGTGTTAAGCCTTGAAGACGAGGCCCATGCGAGTAGCGCTGGAATGGGCGAAGAGGACGCTCCTTGGTGGCGAAGTACGGACGTGCTCACTCCGCAAGCCTTGACGGCCATTGGCGTCGTGGTGTTGATGATCACCGCTGTTTTTGTATTCCGACCGTCTTGGCTCGGTTTCTCCGAAAATTACGAGTATGAACTCATCGATTTTGACGCTACTCAGACCCGAACCTTCGCAGAAGAACTGGTGGCCTTCGGACACCCTGAATGGGAAGGTCGGATGAGTGGGACGACTGAAGAGGCCAATGCCTCTGCTTACATCGCTGCGCAGTTTGAGGCGATGGGAATGGCATCCACCCTTCACTCCTATCAAGTGCCAATGCACCATGTCAATGCTGAACCAAGCTTGCGGATTTGCATCCAAGGCTTTGGAGGAAACAGTCCGTGCGAAGGAGCACTTGCTTTCAACTCGCAAATCATTCAGTTCCAACACCGCATCGACTACGTCATACAAGGATTCTCTGGACGCTCGGAATACACCTTCCAACAAGACGTCCAAGTCACTGACCTTGGAAACGGGTCCGACGATGCATTGTGGGCATCTGCAAGCGGGACAATCGGTTATGTTCGGGGCGGTGCCACCGTTGGAGGCAACACCGGCCTCTTCTCAAAAGCAGCAGAGAATAACCTCGCAGGACTGATCAACGTCAACAAAGACACAAACTGTGGTCAAATTGAAGCAAACGACTGCGTGCCTATCTTCAAAGGCAGCCGAATCGATGAAGTTACCGAAGCAAACGGCGGCTCAATCCCGACGGAATTGCCATTTATCGCCATGTCCAAGGACGCCGGTGAAATCTTGGAACAAGCGATTTTCAATGCAACTGGCCCAAGAGGCGTGTTGGAGATGGTGATGGACGTCACCAACGACCAGGAGCGCACCATCTATGTTCCCTGCGGAGAAATCAGAGGCAAGTCATCTGAAGTGATCATCGTTGGAGGGCACCACGACACAGTCTACCATGCTCAAGGGGCGGTCGACGATACATCGGGCACAGCGAGCGTGATGGAAATTGGACGTCAAATGAGCAAAATCGTCAATGAAACCGGTCAGCCAGAGCGTACGCTTCGTTTCTGCACATGGGGTGGAGAAGAGGAAGGGTTGTATGGCAGCCGAGCCTACGTCGAAGCCTTCCAAAACAGTCTGCAAGACAACCTTCGCCTTTACCTCAATCTTGACATGAACCATGTCGACGCCGACACATCAAATCGTGGCAATTCAGTCACTCTCTTTGGAAACGAAAAGGAGGACATGGAGCACATTGAACGCATCACAGAGCTCTACAAGAACGAACGTTCGAGTGTTGCCGACCGCTACGACATTCAGATCCGAACCCTGACAGGGGACAAAGGCGACTCAGATGGCATGCCGTACAATTCAGATCACGGGCCATTCGTCTACGATTTGGGCGGTGGGGAGCGAGGACGCGCTGTGGTTTGCTATGGCAGCGGCAGCTGGGAATACCACACCTACGCAGACAACATGGAACGCTTCAACGAGGAATCTCTTGGCGTTTCGGTAACCATCTACGGAACATACATGCGCTTCTTGGCCTATTCGGACTACTGAGCGTGAGGTTCAAGACGCATAGGCTGGTGGATGGAGCATGGTCGAACCAAGTGCGTGGGCATCCCACATTCTCGTCGCCTCCAAGAGCGAAGCACTTCAGATCAAAGAGAAGGCTGGGAAATTGAAAGATTTTCAAAAACTGGCTCGAAAAAAGAGCACATGCCCCTCAAGCCAAAAGGGTGGAGATCTCGGCTGGTTTCGAAAAGGCCGAATGGTAGCGGAGTTTGAACAGGCTGTTTGGACCACCCCCCTCAAAACAGTCTCCCCTCCAGTGAAAACACAATTCGGCTATCACCTCATTTGGGTGCATGAGCGCGACCAAGACGCTTGAGGTGAAACCGTGGAATGGCGGGTGGGACTCGAACAGTATGTAGTAAACGCCGTGCACGGTTTTTACGAAAAGGAGCACCAATCACCCCAGCCATTTGTATTCACTGTTTGGGCTGCTCTAGCCGTGAAAGGACGCATTGAGGCTTTGGAAGAAACCCTCAACTACGCCGACATACAAACGGCCATCGACGATGTCATGCTCAAAGCCCCAAAACCGATTCGTTTGATGGAAGAAATGGCACAGCAAATCATTGACCTCATCTCTCAAAACCAAAGCGTTTCGGAAATCACTGTCCGCATAGAAAAGCCTGAAGCTCCGCTTCCGCACCCTGGCGGATTGCCCATGATTGAGGTTCTTTGGCGCCGAACATGAGCGAGACTTAAACGCCAGCGAACCCAGCGAACGGCATGGTCGTAACCGGTCGCATCTATGTGCCAAGCGCAATAGAAGCCGGTGGTGATGTGGTCGGAATGGGTTGCTTTAGTACTCAGGAAACGGCCCTCAACGTTCTTCGATCCTTCCTAAAAAAATCTCACCAAGTGGCACTTGAGCGTGCGAGCATTACGGCATGGGACGTGGATGTGGTTGGAGACGACGCGGTGTCTGTCCTTTCAGAATACGAATGTCGAGTGTGCCCTGTGTGCCATCGCACCACGTTCTGGATCGATATTCAACGTTTGAAGGCCATGTGCTATGGTTCTGCATGCGGTGCGTGGATTGAAGAAAGCGCTATTGAAGCCGATGTCATCGATTGCGGGTGGCCACCAACCCGATTTAGTGAGCAAGTTGCGACCATCGATGACGCCATGAGGACGTTACGACGCATTGCTGCTCGTGCAGAAGCGGCCGGTCTTTCTGCCACAGATGATCGGTTTTCAAAGGAAGATGTTTGAGTCTTTATATCAAGTGAATCGCTTGAGAGTTCATGACAACCGAACCAGGCACCGAAGAAAACCTTGCACTCGAATCCGATGCTCATCCCTTTGACACTGAACCAGTGGTCCCTTCTCTTCCTCATCCTGTTCTTGTCGATGGCATCTGTGGCGTAGCAGCGATTGGCTCACACGGAGCATACAGCACCCGAATCAAGGTCTGGCTCAGCGAAGATCATCCCGAACTTGGAAGAACATTCTCGACCAAATATTTCCGAATTGAGGAACCCGGACGAGTGGATTGGGGGCACAATGGACAGTCATTCTCCATCCAGAAACTCCTGCAATAATTCAAACGATCCAACACATTTTCTTTCGTGTCGGGTGGAATCATAAGCAAAGTACCTTTTCGGGGAGTTATGGACGAATTTGCAGACTTGGAGGCGGAACTGAACGGCCTTCAAATGGTAAAAAATACAGAATCTCTCGAGTCGCTCATTGTCGCCATTGAATACGATGGCGTTGAACCCACAATGTTTCTCTCTGAAATACGCGAACACTGGACTCCAGCAAAGCGGTTTTCATTTGTATTCCTAGGCGTCTTGCTGACACCGCTTTTCGGTTTGGGTTTGCTGCTCATCTATCTTGCATTTGTTCATGGAGATTTCTTTGAAGATTGCGATGTCGCCGTTTGCATAGTGTACCTTGCTGACGAGGGCATCGTAGCATCCTATAGAATGTTGGACATGGATTTTGACAAACTGGAGTGTTTACCAATATCCCATAACAGTTTCATCCAGTACACTCAGCGAGACACGGGAGATAACAACGGAGGTTGGGTTGGCAACTTCCATGTGATCACCGAAGGTCAAAAGTTTGAATTAATTCCAAGTGTGAACAACAGAAAGTCACTTCAAAAAGGCAGAGAAGTGGTCGGTCAATTTGCCAAAATGGCAAACATAAGTTTTCGTTGACCGTCCGTGCTCTGATATCTTTTTGCGTGCACTGCCTTGGAAACAGATTTTGATAACTGCTCAATTGGTCTTAGAGATGTGCCAGAAGGCCCTGAGATACGTCGCGCCGCTGACCGAATCGGCAAAGCCTTGGTCGGCAACATCATCGAAGAGGGTTCATGGCCGTTCCACTCGCTAAATGAGGCAACTGATTTAATTCTTGGACACGAAGTTCTCAGCGTCACAAGTCGTGCAAAAGCAATGCTGATACGATTCAGCAGCGGGTGGACTATGTACAGCCACAACCAGCTTTACGGGCGTTGGACAGTGCATCTCAAAACAACAGACCACCAATCTCGTCGCAGTTTG
>Ga0181379_1000764_pt1 | contig 15508 bp, 3 predicted proteins | sample 2SPOviralmetaG_FD_130115 | JGI IMG/M metagenome (GOLD analysis project Ga0181379, IMG submission 130115) | Marine viral communities from the oligotrophic San Pedro Time Series (SPOT) site, San Pedro Channel, CA, USA - 2 SPOT_SRF_2009-07-10 | ecosystem: Environmental > Aquatic > Marine > Strait... | reverse complement strand
TTAATCCTGCTTTAGCTCTTAGTAGACCTTCTACGTTTGCTGTAGACTGAAATCTAGCTGAGCCAGTTGTGTTTAATGTACTATCAAAGTCTACTGCTCCAGTTGCTCCTAATGTTGCAACATTTGAATGTCCTGATACATTAGCACTTGCTGCCTTCATGTTTCCTGATATAGCTGTGAAGCCTGTTATTGTTGTATCACCAGCTGCTAATGTTCCACTGAATGTAGAATTATCTGCTACTGTAATTGAATCTTGGAAGTTAACATTACCAGCAAAGTCACCAGTACTATTGAAGTCTACTGCTCCATTAGCTTGTAATGCTCCAGTCACATTAGCTGATGCTAAACTTGCTTTACCAGATGTTGATAGTGTTCCTGTAACTGATGTATTTCCAATAGCTAATGTGTTAGCTACGGTTGTAGCACCTTGTACGTGTAATGTGCTATTTAAGTCTGTTGCACCATTAGCTTGAAGACCTCCGGTAACATTTGCAGTTCCTGCTTTCATGTTTCCAGATACAGTTACAAATCCAGTGACTGTAGTATTTCCTGTTGATAGTGTATTAGATACAGCAGCTGCTCCAAGTACTGATAAAGTACCATCTGTATTGATTGCTGTTTTTGTAATAGCTGTATTTACTGTAGAGTTACCAATAGATAATTTTGATGTTGATAAGTTTACATTAGCACCAACATTCATTGCTACTGATGCATTTGCTGTGCCCGTTGTTATTAATCCTGCTTTAGCTCTTAATAGTCCATCTACGTTTGCTGTAGATTGGAACCTAGCTGAGCCAGTAGTGTTTAATGTACTACCTAATACTGTTGCACCAGTTACGTTTAATGTATTACTTAATGCAGTTGCTTTTAGAGCATTTAATGTTCCGTCAGTATCTATACCTGTTGTTGATATAGATGTGTTTACAGTGCTATTACCTATCGTAATATTTGAATCTGATATTGTTGTTAAACCGTTTGTATTTCCATGTCGGACGTATAGATTATCTTCAATATGGACATTACCACCTACTCCAACACTTCCTACTGCATTAACAAATCCATTTAATACTGAAGTTGATCTAGCTATCAAAGTAAATAAGTTAGCTTGACCTGTCATATCAATATCAGCTGCGCCAATAATGTCTCCAGTTACTTCTAGATTTTGAGAGAAGTATGATGTATTAGAGGCATTTATTTCTTTTGCTTTTATATCCCATCTTCTATCTGCATGTCCTAATACTTTACCATTTGCTGTTGGCTCAATACTACTAATTACCCTAGCAACAGTATTGATTACATCAGCTGATGCTGAGTTACCTAGTATTGTGTTTCCTTCTACTGATGCATCTGTTACTACCCTTAAAGTGTTTACATTTGCTTCTGCTGCTACGTCTATGTCTGCTTGAGCTGTAATGTCACCTGATGCATTAACCGTATTAGCTTTCAGTAACCATCTTGCATCATCTAGACCTAATATTTGAGTATTGGATTCTGGATTGATCCCAGACGAAACTTCTGCTATAAAGTTTACTGAATCGGTATTTGCATTACCTAATGCTACGTCCGCATTAAAAGTAGCATTTCCATCTACGTTCAATGTATTATCTAAATCAACCGCTTCTTGAACATTTAACTTATCTGTTAAAATAGTATTTGAGTTAACAGTTAATAAATCAGTATTTGCATTACCAATTGTTGCATTGTTTGTTACAGTAAGAACTCCGTCAATATTTGTTGCAGAGTTAATATCTAAACTTGTTCCGTGAATGTCTAAATGTGCAGAATCAATAGTTGCATTAGTACCAGATATGTTTACATCAGTTGATGTAATGTCTAACAATGTGCCTTTAATGTTGGTCGTTGTAGAATCTAGATTAGCTGTTGTTCCTGATAATTTAAGACTTGTTGCATTAATATCTGTAAGTGCATTGTCAATATCAACATTTGAATGTACGTCTAAAGTTGTTCCATTTACAAATAAAGTAGTACTATGTACGTTAGCTGATGTTCCTGAAATCTTTAATTCTGTTGCTGCTATGTCTACGTTTGCAGAATCTACATCAATGTTTATAGAATTTATATCTAATGTTGTTCCATTGACTGCTGTTGTTGTAGAATCTAAATTAGCTGTTGTACCAGTTAATGTAAAATCAGTAGCTGTAATATCCGTATCAGCATTATCAATGTCTACGGCAGCATCTATGTTAAGTAGCTCGCCACTTACATGAACATTTGCCTGTGCATTAATATGTGAGTAGTGAGTAGAGTTAGCTATAAAGGTTGCATTGGTACTAAAGATTAAGTTAGCAAGTGCAGAGTTTGCACCAACAATATTTGAAGAGTCGTTTGTACTCACACCTTGAATACTATCTGTAATCATTAATGTGTTAGCACTAAAGAATCCGTTTACATAAGCATTACCAGTTGTACCACCACCTACAGTATGTTGAGCAGTAGTTACAACACGCTTCTCCATATCGTAAGTAATTCTATTAGTAAGGTCTACCCATTCTCTAAATGTATCAGATGACGGTGTTACGTTCGCAGCTGTGTAATTATTACTTGCCATTTAATCCCTCTGTAAGTGTCGTCAACATAGTTTTTATATCCACCATATCTTGTTTTAATGAAGCTACTTCAATAGACAGCTCTTTTACTTGACTGCCTTTTTGTCGCTTCATTTTATAAGCAGCAAACGAAGCTCTATCAGTATTTATAAGTGCCATAGATGTACTGTCTCTATATAGGCCAGAAGATTCTGTTTCTATTAAAAGTTTTTCTTTCATTATAATGATACCGCCAATGCTCTATAGTCTTGTATGTAAGGAGCCACAGATGTTGTAGTACCAGTCATAACAATTTTTATTGCTAGATATTTGTATCCAACTTGCTTTTCGTTATTACTGTTGTAGTATGTTGAAAGATATTGTACGTTGTTTATTTGATCTGATTGCGGATCTCTGAAAACTGTATTCTTAGCATCATCATTTACTTTTGATACTGCTCTTCCATCACTCTCAGCTCCGATTGAAATTGGATCTGCAATAGTTAATGCTGTATCACTTGCAACAGCTGTAACCATTGATATTTGATAATTTGTATTTGCATCAAAAGGAGGGTTATCAATTTTGATTAAAGACCCTACTGGTAGTTCAGTTGTGAACGATGTTCCTGTTCCAGTAATAGATGTACTATTGTTACTGAATGTTATAGATCCAGATTGTACTGTTGAGTCTGGTGCATCTTTAAATTCAAAACCATATTCAATAACATCCTTTCTATTTTCATTTGAACTTACTTTGTTAGTATTTTTAGTTCTTTGAAGCTCTGACCATACGCCATTATCAAATCCAGTCTCATCAGTTTGAGATATAGCTTTAGCGTATACTTTAATATCTGTATTGATTGGCTTGTATGCATTTACAAATACTTTAATATCCTCAGCATCAAGACCCTCATCTAATGTTACGGTTCTTGAAATATATTTTGCATCAGCTGAACCGCCTTGAGTAATATGCTCATTAGTTGTTGAGTTATTAATTATATTTTCATAGACTGCTAATGATTGTGATTGCATATCTACTAATGGTGAAACATATTTGTTATCACTTGCAAACATATATTTTACAAACAATGATTTGTTTATTGTAGTTCCAGATATCTCATTAGATTTACTTCTTACTTTAAGAGGTTGTGTTGGATAGTTTCTGTCATTTGTTTTAATTCTTTTGTACGTACCAACTGTGTTATTAGCAACGTGTGTTGCTTTGAATCTCGTGTTTATAGAAGTTCTATTAGGAACATTATTATAAAGTCTTGGCTCAAAGTATGTTAGGTTAGTATCTTCAACACTACCTATAACACTATTAGCACCACTTGTACAACCTATCAATGTATTCGATGCAGTAAATAAGAAATTGCTATTTGTAGCTGTACTATCATTTAACAATATTGTATTTGTATTAGCATCTAGTTGTTTAAATGTTCCTACAGGTGTAAACCTAATAGTACCAGCATCGGCTGAACTCTCAGTAATAGCTGGAGCACCTCTCAATGTAATTAAGCTAGCACTAACTGTTCTAACAGTCACAGCATCAAATTCATTATTAGCATTTTGTAAAACAATTCTGTCACCTGGATTTGCACCTAGTAAAGATAGGTCCTGAGTTGTTCCTGCCACGACTCTATTACTGCCTGCTTCAAATGATACATTAGAAGCTAACTGAGATGGGTCTGCTACTCCAAATTGGAACACTTCCTCACCTTGTGTAAAGTTGCCTGTAATGTCACCCAATTTTAAGAACTCGTGATCATCGTTAGTGAGTTCAACTGAAGCTGCTGTAGTATTAAAATGAGATGCATATAAAGTAAATTTGGCATCCTCATCTGCATATGGTGTCCATGTTCTGTCATTACTTGATAGGAACATTGAGCCATCGCCCCAGTCCTGATTAATTGCTTGACCAGTAGTGAGAGATTTTTGTCCTGCTTTAGAAGTAAATAATCTTGTCTCAGGATTATTGCCTTCAGGTTTTACAACCCATGCATACTCTTTCTCAGTGTCTACTGCAACAGGAGCTTTAAATAGAACTCTTGTAGCTGCTGTACCATTTGATGATATGTTTATGTTTTGTGATTTAATAGTTGTCTTACCAAATGGTAATATTTTATTTGATGGTAATCCGTTTTGAACTTCTCTTAGTTCTACTGTGACACCTAATGTTGGATTCTTTTCAGCAAAGAATAAATCAATACCTCTAAGATAACCTGTAGTAGATCCATCAAACATTGTACCTTGAAGTAAGAATGATTGTGCTAATGGGTCAACAAACTGTGCACACATAAACTCTTGTGAGGTCAATCCTCTTTGTCTTGATGCAGAGTGTCTAGTTCTTGCATTAATTCCTCTGGCATCTAGTTGCTCTAAGAATGCTTCTGGACATTCTTGACATGGCACTATTCTTCCTGCCTGTCGTCTTCCACCACCGCCACCACGGCCGTCTCCCGGCTCCCACCAGTCTTCTGGTGCTGGAGGATTAATATCTTCACAAGGTGGTATTCTAGTATCATCAAACACGGTGTTTGGTGTTTCGCCAGGATCTGTATTAGCTCCTATTCCCCCATCATCGTCAGGTATAGTTGTAACAACTTGGAATTCTGAATTAGTGGTTGATGTAAATATTCTACCAGTTTCTGTAGAAGATAATATTGGTGATCTTGTTGATTGATTAACGTCAGTTTTCTCTAATGAGAAGTTGAAGCAATTAAAGTTAGCAGAAGCAGATGATACCGTATCGCCCATTTGGCTTAAATTTGGTACATCAGTCAATGCAAATTTTCTTTCACCTGCCATAAACAACTTAGCTGGTACAAAAAATAATCCTGCAATACCGCCTGAACTATTTGCAGTCAATGCTGTGTTTTTCTTATTTACAGCAAATATCATTTGCTTAGCTCTTGTTGATGACATCAATTGTAGATCATCATAAGCACTGTCTACAGTATTAAGTGTTTCACCTGGTGCACATAAATGGCTTACTGCTACATCATCAAAATACGCATAATGTTTTAAATTTGGTCTTAAACCTCTTGCTATAAATCTAATAGTTGTAGCAGGTATGTAAGGTTGGAATGATACGTCTGTAACAAACTCTCCTACTTTTTTTGAAGTAGTTTTAGATTTAACTGCAATACCTGTTGTAGTCTCTTTAATTTTTTGTGTCTGTACTGTTCTAAATGTTTGAGTAGTTGTCTGTCCATCAACTTGAGTATCGACTAAGATTGTTTCATCACTTTGTTCAATTACTTCTTGATCTGTTTGTTGAATAGGAATGTATTTGTTTAGCTCATCAAGTAATGCTAGAGTACCACTTGCTATGTCAACATCTATGGTTACTTGTTTTTCTGGGTTATGAGTAACATCAGTATCACTTAAGTAATCAGGATATAGTGCAAGGTCACCATTATATTGCCAGAACGCTGAAGTACATCTTCTACTTTGAGTAGCATTTGGTTGTTCAATTATCCTTGTCATCAAACTTTGTGTCATCTTGACATCACCATAATCAGCAATGTTAGATCCAGATTTGAATTTTAATCCTATATTATATTGTTCAAATCTAGGTGTCAATAGTTTTCTTGCAATATCAAACCCTGCTTTGAATTCTGTGTTAAGTGGATTACCTGTTGTCATGTTTGCAAAGTTATCAACTAAGAAGCCGTTTTTAAATCTGTTGATAGTTGGATCTGCTCTGCCTGGTAATACTTCATCAGCAGTTTGTTTTTCTAATAAATTTAAAGATGTATAATATTCTAAGTTATTAATTCTATCATCAATAGTTTTAATATCTTTCATTGTATATCTTTTTAACTGAGTGGCTCTAATTTTTACAGCTAGATCTGGTCTCTTGTAACCAGCGGCAGTAATGGCATCTAGTGTAGGATACACTGGTACATCAATAGTACCCAATTGCATTGCACTTGGTGGTTTTGAAGGAAGCTCTGGATTTGTTGATGGGTTTCCTCTTACAATTGTTAGCTTACCATCTTCTAAAACCAACCTATCTTTTCTTGGTAAGTAGTATGTAATATTACTTATCCATGGTTTATTTGGCGTAGAAGTGTATTGAGTTCCTGTAATTTGTTCTGCTGTATTAGGATTTACTGTAGCATCAGCATCTAAGAATGTTCCTTCTACGGTAGATGTATTAGTAACATATGGTCTAAAATCAACTACATCTCTTAACGAGTATTCTGAACCTGATAGGTTAGATACAAATAAAGGTATCTCTTGCGTTGTAATAGCAGACGTATTAGCTAGATTAGTATCATCAATAACTGGTACATATGATTGAAATGATGTATAACCTGATCCTGAATCATTAGTAAAATGGTTTAGTTCAACTGCTAGAGTTGCATTGCCTGGAACATATGTACTGCCACTTTTTAATTTTAGTTTAGATAAGCCATACTTAGATCCTTCTTGACCACTTACTAATTCAAACTCTTTGGTTCTATCTACCATAGTGCCATTAGCTACAGCATTAGCTAAAGCGTTACTTGCTTGCACTATTGATGTGCTGTCAGCTGAAGCGTAAACTTTTAACAATGCTTGTGCATCTGTAATACCTAATCCCCATGGTCCGGAATTGCCTCCTGCGTTATTAGATGTGTAAATAGCTACTTCAGATTTTTTATATCCTTTTATGATACCGCCTGAACTAGTGTCTCTTACATTATGATTTACATCAAATGACATTTCGCCAGCTAAAGATCTACCTAAATTTATTACTAGTTGTTGACCAGAGTTAGTTACTTGAGCGTTAGCTATTGTTCTATCTCTTAATGATATTACTCTGCCTTTAGGATAAGCAATAGCTACACGAGCGTTAGCTGTATTTGCAACACCCGTTACTGCTCTATCTAATGTTATTTTTGATTCAGCTTTTTTTATGACTTGGTATATACCACCGTTAGCAGTTGAGTTAGCAACCCTAACATAATCACCTTCAAATATGTCGGTTGTGTTAATGGTTGTAAGAATTTTATTGTCTGTGTTTATTGTAACATTTGTATCACGGTTAGTGGATTCTACTATAGTTGTATTAGATACAATTACTAATTCGTTTTCTTGAACTTCTGATAGATATGTAGTTGATGTTCCAAATCCCCAATTTTCTGTGCCGGACTTTGTTAATGTGTCTGTTCCACTTGTAGTGAAGTCTCCTGATGCTGAGCTCTCATATGTAAATGAAGCTGTGTTGGATATTGTTTTTATACCAACTTGGCCAAGTGGAAATAATAGATCTTTGTCTTCTGGACCTGAATCTAATATTCTAGCTTGGTTTTGTGTAGATGAATTAATTACTAAATCTGCTAAACCTCTTTTTGCCTGGTTAGTTTGAGATAGTGATCCAGTATATTCTCCAGCAGAATAATGAAACAAACTTTTTGCATCTTTAGCAAATGATTTACCAGTATTCATTTGCACATCATAAATGTATAAGTTAAATTTAGATGTACTTTTATTTGGTAATGAGCTTAGTTGTTCTACTGCTCTTACTCTAGCATGACCTACAACATTACCTGTTGTACCTGCATATGCTAATGTAGTGTTTGCATCAGTAAACGCTGCTACACTATTAGATGATAAATCAAATGTTGATGAATTAGCAGCACTTACTGCATTAAACTGAGTTCCCATAAGTAGAACTCTATCATTTGTTTCTATTCCAAACTGACCAACAAATTCATCAACTTCTACATAGTTACCATAGTTAATAGAAACTTCTTGTCCTATTACACTTTCAGTTGATGTTGCTTTTGGTAATTGAAGTCTTGAAGTGTTTACTAATTCAAATCTTTTACCTTTGTTATAACCTATACCAGCTCCAACTGCTATTGATAATATTTCTGTGTTACCAACTACTTGTTCGGATCCTAATGCAAGTGGGTCTACAACATAGTCACCACTAGTCTCGTAAAGTCTTCTTTCTAGTACTTCACCTAATCCAGACAATGCTGCCTGTGAATTTAGCTTGACTGGCATACCGTGTTGGAATTCGACTAGTCTTAAGAAGTTGTTAGATGATACTGCATTGTTAATAGTGTTAACTACTAATATTGGTTGAAGTTTTAATCTGTCTGCACCTGGTGCATTTTCATTAGCAAAGCCGGATGCATTATCAAGCAATGATGTATCGATACTACTATTAACGAATGACTCTTGTGTTGATACACCTACTGATAGCTCATTTGGCTTAGATGTGTATTTTGATACTATAATGTCTTGCTCTGCAAAACGTTGGAATGTGCCTTTCTGGAAAATGACGCCATCTTGTACTTTCATTTGGAAGGCACTTCCAAGTATGTTAAACTCTGAGTTACCGGATTCAAAATTACTATCGCCAAGCGTTACGTTACTGGTTTTATTTAAATTTACAGTTACGGTTATAGTTCCATTTGAAATAGCATTTGCAAGATCATATGTTGTATTTGAAGATGAAGTTCCATTTGTAAACGCTCCACCATTTGCAGCTACAATTGTTGCTGTAGGTAAATCATCAACACTAAATCCTGTTCCATTAGCAGTAACCTCTACTGAGAAAAATTGATTAGTGTTATCAGTAGTGACAACGTGACCTGAGAATCCTGATCCTTTTAAATTGGATGATACGGATATTGTATCAAGGTTCTTGACAAAAACGTCATTTGGTATGCCAGTAAATATTATATTTGCAATAGATGTACTTGCGGGATACACTTCAAGCTCTTCACCTTTAATGTAAGATGTTAATGGATTTGACGTACCGTTAGCAAATGTGGTATTAGATGAATTTAAATAATTAAAAAATAATGTGTTTAGGTCTGGGTTTTGTGATTCTAATCCACTAGCAGTTTTTACTACTCTCGATACTAGGTTGGCATTATTTCTTAAGTAATCACCTTCTGCAAATAACGCTGTATTAACATCAAGACCACTAGAATCTTTATCAAGAATTTTAGCATACTTAATGGATCTATCATATGTAAAGGTACATCCTTTTACAATAGAGCCTTCTTTAAAAGTAAATTGACCAAATTTTTCTACTTGGTTTTGTAGTATAGTTTGTAACTGAGTGATCTCTCTTGCTTGTAGAGGCACGGCCGGCTTGAATAAAACCCTATGAAAATCTTTCGTTTCATCAAAGTCGTCGTAATACGGATTTACATTTAAGTCTGTTTCTATTCCCATTTGTTCCTCTAAAACTCTATCATTAGTTTAACGCGTTCTGTTTGATCATCTTGTCTTGTTATTGGAGATAAGTTTTCAATATAAACTACCTCGCCTGTGTTAGGTACTATATCTGGTCCTGCGGTATCTGTGAACTTGCCTGAAGCTCCACTGGTGCTTCCATCAAATCTATAATCAGTTCCACTTGCAGAATCAGATGCTAACCAATTACCCTTCTTATTAGTAATAGTTAATACACTTCCACTAGAAGTATTTATACTGTGTACTATGCCTGACGCATTTGTATCTGGCTGAATTACTGGTTCATCTATTGAAAAAGCAGCATCCGTAGTAGTTTGTGCAAATCCTGTTAATCTTACTCTTTGATCATAAGTCGTAAAGTTAGATGTACTTTTATCGCTTGTTTGGAACTCATCTACGGTTGATGATGTGTTTGATGTTGCACCAACTATCCTATGAGTCGTGTTTCCTGCAGTTGTTTTTACAAATTGTCCATAAACATTTGATAAATTTATTGTACCAGCTCCTCTTGCAGCAACAATACCAAATGCACCTGACGTTGATTGAGTAACAACTTCTTCATCCTGGAATGATGTACCGCTACCTGTTGCACTATCTGTTGTTAATGTGTTAGCCAAAGTAATAACTACGTTACTAAATAATGGATCTTTTAAAATTCCAATCTGTCTGAAGTCGTTGTTTGCAGGAATGTTTCCACCTTCACTATTTGCAAAGTCTACTGATATGCCTACAGTGTCTGAATATAATTCATTAATTGGATCAGATCCATGACCGCCTTTTGGTCCAATGATAACAGTTACGTTTGCATTATTTGCCTGTTGGCTACTTACAATACCCGTGTTACCTATGACTGTTGCATCGGCGAATGTATATCCTTGACCTCTTTTTGTAATCTCTATTGTATCAATTGCGCCAATTTGTGTATTGACTATTGCTCTACCTTCAGCTCCGGATCCGTCTCCTGATATTGTTACGGATGGTGTTATTTCAAATCTTGATGTTGTGTCTATTATCATTCCGCTTGGAGTAGCAAACCCTGTATCATTGGCCAGTAATACTCTTCTAGCTGATCCAGTCACCACGTACTCACTAATAGTTGCTGCTGCTCCTGCTCCAGATCCTGCAGCAATGTAAAATGTGGATCCCTTATAGAAATCTGTGTTAGCGGATAATGTTGAAGTCTGTGATACTATATCAGTTATTAGTGATGTAGCATTACTTGTTTGGCCTCTTACTACTACTAATTCAGAGTTTCCAAAAAAGTTTCCTGCAATATCTACTACTCTTAATTGAGATGTGTTTGCTTCAATAGATATAGCATTGGCAATATTGTTTACCAAATTAGGTGCATTGTTGCTATTAAATAAATCTCCGTTAGCATGCTTTCCAAGTAAATCTATTCTTTCTGCAGCTGAAAAGGTTCCGCTTACTGAATTGTTAGTCTGTGAGAAAGATACATTAGCACTTACTACAGATTCAATTTCAACCATTCTACTTTCACCGCCAACATTGGTTACCTTAACAATACCATTAGCTACGCTGTTGTATCTACTTCCGCCACTGTTAACTGTAACAAAATCAATTGCACCAGAAACAGCATTTCCGGATACGTTAGCATTTTCTAATATTGGTATTTTTTTTGATGTAGTAAATTTATTGTATGTTGCTAAAGGTACCTCATACATCAATTTCCATTGATATCTGTCTGTAGTTGTGATATAGATATCATCATTAGCAGACGTTTCTGATGCTGAGGGTTTGTCCGTAGATGGCGCGCCTTTGTTATTGCCGATACATTTAAAGATACTAAAATCATTATTGGCTTCTTGTACGTGTACAAAGAAGTTCTTATTTTTTAATTCTCCATCTCTATGGTCGTACTGCGCATATACAGTATTTGATGTCCATGAGTTGTTAGCAATCATATGTTTAATGTCAGAAGTAGTAACCTGCTTACCATATATCATATCTCTATATGGTTGATAAAAACTATCCTCTGGAGAATTGTTTTGTGTTGGTGGTGTATTGTCATCAGCAAATGAATCATGCTTTCCTAAGAAAACATAATAAAGACTGTTTGCAGTCTCATTAAGAGATTCTACAAATTGCTTTGCATTGTGTGAATTAAAATTTGATGTTACTAATTTTCCCATTACGTGTCTACCGTTTGTAATATGTCTCCGTTACTACTTCCAATTCTTTGCAATTGTGTATTAGAAAATGTTACACTTACGTTTGCAATACTTTCTTTAAATACTCTACCAAACAATCTTGTACCTGCAATGTGTGTGGTTTTAAGTAGTATATCTCTATATTTATTTAAAGACAACCCTGATTCAATAACATATGAGTGAGATTGATAAAAGTCATTGTCATGTATGTATTTAGTATTCAAAAATGACTCTTTAGATGCCCAATATCCAGGTCCTATACCTGTAGTGGTAACATTTGCAGTACCACTTACGACTATCTTATTATCTGAGTTGTCAGATCTTAGTGTTAAGTTAGCACTATGCTGATATCCAAAGCCACTGTCAATTACTTCAACTTCTGTTACAATACCATTAGCTGCCCTTGCATCAGCTGCAACATTTGCATTGTCACCTATAGGTCTTGTAGCCACATCCTCGTAAAGCGAATCTATAGAACCACCAGCTCCAGATGTTGCTCCTGCTATTGTACCAGTATCATTAAACCCAACACTGAAGGACAGTCTTCTTATGCCTACATCTCCTGTGCCGTCGTTGTTGTTCGTAAATTTATAAACCTGACCTTTTGCTACAGCTGATGATGAAACCGTTCCTAAGCCGGTTACAGTCGCTGCTATACTAGATATATTAGCATCACCTTGTCCAGGATCACCAAATGTAATTGCTGCTGCTGTAAATGGAGTTGCGTCAGATGTATCAAAGGTAAAGTTGTTAGATGCATCTTCTGTTCTTGTTCTTAAATTCTTAACAGTAATTGAAGTTGAATCACCCGTTGTAATATCACCTAATATTGTTACGGTACTGTTAACTGTTTGTATTGCTGAAGTTCCAATTAAGTCTTCTATTTGTGAGTTATTGGCTGATGCATTTGATGCGCCATTACTAAATGATAAAGTAAAACCACCACTAGCTGTTAGTACTTGAGATTGGAACGTAACAGTTTGGTTTATTGTCTCACCAATAATAAAGTCTTTATACTGCCCGGCAGTATTTGCCATGTCTGTTAAGTTTACCACCAAGTCTCTTCTATTGTATCTTGCAATACCAGGACTATAAACTGATACAAATGGATCAAAGTTATAATTATTACCAGGGTTTATGTCTGACAATGATGTTATTGTACCCACGTTACCGCTAATTCTTGTAAAGACTTTATCTAATATTGTTGTGAAGTCTCCGTCTTGATCTTTTGGAAAGCCATAACCAAAATCAAAGTTTCCGGTTACAGTAGCCGAATCATTAACATCTCCGTTAGAATGATTTGGCATTGTTGCTGTTGCAGCAGTATAGAATCCAGCTCCTTGATTAACAACAGTTACTCCTGTTATTGTACCGCCTACACCTACTGATGATATATTTGCAACAGCATTTGTTGTTGGAACACCACCCCCGGGTCCTCCGTCAGTAAATAATATTTCTTGTCCAACAGTATACAAGCTACCTGCATTAAACGTAACATTGTCTAAGAAACCTATACCACTATTACCACCATCAATTAAACAATCAAGATATGATACATTAGACACATTGTTGCCTCCAACAAAGTCTGTATATATTGTAATTGGATCCTCGTTCTCTAATGTTCCAATTTTAAAGTTTGCTCCAGTTCCAGAACCAACTGATATTACATTAGCATATGTGTTTGAATCTCTTCCTCTAATAAAAGCTGCTTTATTATTACTAAATGTGCCAATAGTTCCGTTAGAGTATCTTGTTGTTTTAAATCCAATGTTGGTAGCATTAGATCCTATTACTTGAGCCGTAATAGATACGTTTGAAAACACATCAGCTGCTGCATTAGAGTCATTGTTTCCTAATAGTCTTACATCAGATGCACCGGTTATACTAACTGTGTTTGTGATTGCTATTGCATTTGTTCTTCTACCTTTAATTTTTTTATCATCATTAAATACACCAATGACTTCATTGATTACTATTGTTAGTGTATTAGCCGTTGATACGACACCATTTGCTCCAGATGTAGTAATATTAATATTAGTTACATTAGCAGTATTAGCAGTGCCTGATGTCACGTCCTGTACATTGTCGTTAGATGTCCAGGTACCAAACGATCCATTTAGAACCATTGTTGTAGGATTAACAGATACTACAATACCATTTGCACCACTTTCATCACCTTGAACGACATCACCTACACCAAATGAGCCGGCAGTGTCTTTGATTGTCAATGTAATGGCATTCTCTTCATCTACTTCTTCGTTTGTTTCAAACGTGTGAGAGTTTGATGCTAGGTTTATTGTTGATGTTGATTGGTTACCAAATGATCCAGATACCAATGCAATTGTTAAATCGTTCGTGCCAGAACCAATGTTGGTGTCTATTATGTAGCCATTAGCTATAATATTACCACCTGAGTCTTTACCTTGCACCAAAGGAGTCTTGTTTGTATCAGCAGAAGCTGTAGCATATGTCCAATGATTCTCATCATTAGCAGTCTGGTAAGCTAATATATCGTTGTTAAATGTAGTTGCAGTTATGACACTTAGCTTTTCTATTTTTTGTTCTACTGTTTCAAATTTGTTAAACCCTGCTTCTTCAACTCTATAAATTATACTATCATACGGGGCTGGTACATTAACAGTACCATTGGGATTGTTGTTTCCAGTAAATGTATTGTTATATGTTTGAGCTGCATTAGTAACATTGTTGACTAAAAGGTTTTGATCGTTTACGTCCGTAAATGTTACGTTAGAGTCTAATGAAAAACCAAACCCGCCATTAGCAAGTTCAAAATCTACAAGTCCTGTTGCATCAGCAATGGCTGTAACTCTTGCTCTACCCTGTCTTCCTGATGAAGCTACAATGTTAAATGTGTCTCCTACAGCATTGTTACTTCCACCTAAAGTTATGTTAACAGCCGATAACGACCCGGTAACTATTGGCATATCGTCTTGAATGCCATCAGAGCTTTTAGCTATGATTTCTCCTCTAAGAAAGTTTCCTCTTAGATTAGATAGTGATAAAACATGAACTTTTACTTTGTTTAATATTTTAGTTGATATACTTTCTACAAACGCTTTTGCTCCACTAGTAGCACCTACTATTTCAAGTCCTTCAAGAGCTATAAGATTATTTAAATTGCTTGCGTATACCTCTACGTACCTTGGAAGTTTAAAGTCAGATGTGGATGGCTTTAGTACATCCTCGCCTGGATAATTTATTGTAATGCTTTCATCAAATAACAGTCTAAAGAGCAATTGTACGGCTCTTGGAGTTCCTTTTGCACGATAGAAATCCATAATATTTTTAATGGTAAGTCTGTCGTCTGCTTTTACAAGCCCGGGTAATTGAGATAAAAACGTTGCTTTGTAATGCTCTAAAAACTCCTCAGTAGTTTTATCTACATCAATATATTCTAATAAATTACGTGAATAGTCTAATGTTTTTTTATCTTGTTCTAAGTATTCGTAATATGCTTCGAGGAATATTTGAAACATTTCCCCTTCTTCATTATAAAACGCAGGAAACTGGTCCTTGACAAATAAAGAAAGTTTGTCCTCAATCTGACGCATTATACTCTCTC
>Ga0181379_1000761_pt1 | contig 15542 bp, 23 predicted proteins | sample 2SPOviralmetaG_FD_130115 | JGI IMG/M metagenome (GOLD analysis project Ga0181379, IMG submission 130115) | Marine viral communities from the oligotrophic San Pedro Time Series (SPOT) site, San Pedro Channel, CA, USA - 2 SPOT_SRF_2009-07-10 | ecosystem: Environmental > Aquatic > Marine > Strait... | reverse complement strand
TTGGGAAGAGCAGCACTTCCTCGGTTTTGTCAATAAACTCGAAGAAAAGGGAACAGAACTACCTGTAAAGATTGACTTCCTTCGAACGAAGGAAGCCTCTCAGAAGAGTGATCGTGAGTACAACAAACTCCGAATCATGCTTACTGCAAGTGGTGACGAAGTCAAGTTTGAACTTGAATCCCTTTGATATAAATGCCTACTAGATGGAAAAAGCTATACTGAATGATGCAGTATTTCGTTGCAGTTATTGTAACGAGAAGTGCTGTGGACTGGAACTCGAGATTAGCGAATCGAAGCATATTACGTGCTCGAAGTGTCTTGAGAAAATAGATCTATGGACATCGTCACTCCGAGGCAAGGAGTGACTACTAGATGAGTCAAGAAATTGATAAAACAAAAATACATCCCGATGACATTAGAACGTTTAGGAATAAGATGGAGACTAACCAGTTTAGTTATCTGAAAGCTTATGACCTACACGGATCTGAGAGAATGGGAAAGGTAGAGATTGAAGCTACAAAGCGAATAACTGATGCAGACGCAGTACAACTTGCAGATGGAAGAGTATCTTGGCCCTTAGTGGGCAAAGACGCTTATCTGACAGGAACAGCGCGCAATGCTATTTGTTGGGTACCTTGTATGATCTCTGAATTAGAACGCCTCTATGCACTAGAGGCAGAATTAACCTCCGAGTGAGGCTACTAGATGAGTAACAAAAGTGAAAACAAAAGAATTAACGAACATAGTATCGACGCAAAGGTGAAGACTATTTGGGACGAAACTGGAAGCAAAGATTTTCCGCCAATGAATAGACACCTCGCCTATGGCTTGGTTATTCAGGAACTAATTGCTGAGTTAAAGAAATGTTATGTAGTGATTGACGAATTGAAGAGTGAGATAGAAGATATCACTCTCGCAGTTGAGAATAACAACATGGACTACTTGATGAATTGCTTGTAGTCCTGCCTCCCAGTGAGGCTACTAGATGAGTAACGAAAGTGAAAATACATACGTGGTGCGTCACTACTTCAGCAAGTTTGTTGATGTTACAGTGACTGCTGCGAACCTTGAAGAAGCATTAGAGAAGGCGGAAATACCTAAACTCCAATGGTTCGATAAAAACAATACTGCATACGTTGAATCGGATGCAGAATTGGCCTCTGAGTGAGGTAACTAGATGAGTAAAGAAAGAATTGACTTGACTCAATTTGAAGGAATAACGAAAGGAAAGTGGCAGTGGTTCACTGGCGATGGTAAGAAGGGATTGGCTCTTTTTCCAAGCGTTGGAGTAATCGACGACATCCTAATCTGGGATGAATCGGACCCACTTGCAGCTAACCAATATACGGCTAACGCTCATGCGATTGCCGCAGTTCCCGAACTAATTGCTGAGTTAAAGAAAATGTATGAGCTTGAAGACGCTCTCGTTAGCGCAATCAAAGAATTGTGCGAGTGAGGCTACTAGATGAATAATCAAGAGAAAGGATATTATCAAGACAACCAAGAAAGTATAGTTGCTAAACTAGAGAAACTAGTTGAAGACTATACTCGTGAAGCAGAAGAAGCAAAGAAGGAAGGCTCTGGCCTTTACAATATGCTTCGAGGCGACAGAATGACCGCTAAGAAGTGCTTAACCGCTAGCCGTAATGGTGACTGGGAGAAAGCAAAGGAAATTGCCCTTTGGTGCGACACAATGGTTCGTGAACAAATGCCAGACGACTTCTGGCATTTTGAATAGCCATGAGGCTACTAGATGAATAACGAAAGAATTGACATTGAACTAATGGAGTCAAGAATACGGCTTTGGCGAGAAGGAGATATCTCCGATGAAGCCTTAGCCTTAGAAATGGACTACATGGTTCCTGAGTTAAAGAGATGTTATGAAGAACTTGATAAGTGGATTAACTATGCAACCTATATGGGAAATGTCGATATACATTGCCATAAGGATGCGTCCGCAGAAGCAGGTTTCTTATGGAAATGCACCGACTGTGGTGCCCATTTCGAACTACCCGAAAACGGCATTTACGAATGCGAGTTCGGGTGCGATGCCTCCGAGTGAGGCAACTAGATGAGTGCCGTACCCTTGGCTTAATGGGTAGTAGGCTCACTTTTGGTGAGATAGAGGTCGCTACCGCTCATCATCATGAACCCCAGAGTTAACGCTCTGGGGTTCTTTTTTTTGATCATTGATGAAGTAAATGCAGCGCTAACCAACGAGGAACGGTATGAGACCCAGATTCCCATATTTTGACTCTGTCGAAGTCCTCGGTTGCTGCCTCGATAAGTAGAATCTCTACTTCGTCGAGACCACCTGCGTTCTTGATTTTCTCGATGATACGCTCGGGGTAATCGAGGTCGTCGATTTCAAGACGAACTGAAACAAACCCTGACCCTCCGTGTATCGTTCCTGGTAAGCGCAAGATTCCGTTTAAGTTAGCGATAACTAATCCGTCTACGCACTCGTAAAGATCTTTCTCGTTCTTGAGGAAGTGATTCTTTAGTGCATCAACTTCTTTTTTAGAAAGAACTTTCAAGCGGCCTTGTGTCAAATCCTTCCTATTGGTTGGATCTGATGCGAGGTCGCTTATTTTTTTGGCCGTTGTTTTGGCGAGGCCGAGTGCAAGCAACACGCTTTCGTTTGATTTTTTGTCGTCGGTGAGCATCCCGAAAAGAGAAGCAAGGTGTCTCTTGAAGCGACCTCCCCAGCCTCCTTTTGCTACCTCTAGCGTCGAAGCAGAGACTTTGAAGCCAGTCAAGTACTGATACAGATGTTGTCGCTCTTGCTTCGTTAAAGAAGTATATTCTGAATCTTTTATTGTTATGTGGAATCCTTTACCTCCTGAGAAGTCTAAAGTCATAATATCTTTACTTATTCCTAATTCGCTTTCGAGGATGTCTGTTATGCGCTTTGTTTTGAAGCATACATCAAACAACCAATCGAGTCTGTTGCCTTCTGGCTTTATATCGACGTCGATGATAAGTTCTGCTTCTATTAGACCTCGCGCTGACGGAGCAAAAACGTTAGGGTCGAGATATCGAGCCGAAGAAGCGTAAACGGAAGATACACCTTTACGGGCTACAAGAAACTCTCGTAGATTTTCGACAGATGTGAAGTGGTTAGCTCGCCACCACTTACCCTTGTCCGTCTTGAACGCAATCTCTCGACGCTGGATCGAATCGACAAGAATGTCTGTACTCTCATAGTGCTCTTTACGCAAGTCTCGGAGATTCACTGCATACCGCCTCGCTTTTGCTTGAGTAGTTGCTTTCGTTGTAATTCGAGAATCGTGATGTAAGCATCTGCTTGTTGACGGCTCATCTTATCTCGCCATTGCGAAGGATGCAGTATGTCATCCGACACTTCTTCGAGAGCATTCGCTAATCCGTAGATAATGTCATTGTCCTCAACACCTGCCTCGTTCATGAAATCTCTTAGATCGCCTGCATACTTTCGCTGACCTTGTGTCGCTAAGTTTGGCGAACTGACTTCTGGGGCGAGCGTAGTGGCCTTGCCGAACCCTGTGTATGTTTTCTCTGGTTCTGGGGTTCGGGTTACAGGCTTAGGTTTGCTTACACCTTTTTCTACAACAATCTTCGGGTTGTCTCCGAGTTCTATCTCAACTTTTGAGATGTTCTCCATATCGTTTACCATCGCTAAAATTTCTATTATTTCTATTGCATCCATTTTATCACCACATGCTGTATACTGGGTTCATAGAACCATTGTAATCAAAGGTTCCATCAGCGTTTCTTTTCAGACCAGTATCGCTGTTCTTTGAGAAGTTGTGAAGCATGGTCGCCAACTCCTTCTTGTCAATCTTGAGTCCTTCTTCTTCCATCCACGGATGCAAAAAGTCAATGTGTATGCCTTCATACTGATTCTTTGAAGTAATAAACTCGACAACCTTTCGAGCGATGTTATGACGCACTTCTCTGTCTCCTTTGGAGCCTGCACCAACGACCGCACCTGGGTCTTGTTCGTTGAGCGTCCCTTCTAGGATTGACTCTGCGAACTTGACGTGCTTAATCTTTACTTCGTCTGCGAAATCGAATCGAGATGCAGCAAGTGCGAACCGCTTCAATGATGCAACCTGTCGATGACTTCGCATATAGTCAGTAGACTTTGTTTGTTGACGCTTCTTTGCGTGTTGCTCGGCGATGTACTTTTTCGCTTCGTCGCTCATCCCAGGGGAGTACGTCTTTGCTACGGCAATGTAGCGCTGAATGAATTCACGAACCTCTTGACTGGCTCCTTCTTCATCGAGCATACTGTAGGCAATGGTTTCGTCGTTCTCTTCATCTGCAGTATCGAGTATCACGAATATACCATCGAATCGCTGCAAGACTGTAATGTCCAGCTTCAATTGCATGATGTAATCTTCGCCTTCGATAAACTTCTTTCTGTTTCCTCCGTTCGGATTACAACCAGTCAATACCGAGCATTCTGTGTACACTGTTCCTTTGACAATCTTGTTGATTGTAACGAATCCGCTTTCGAGCGCATTGTTGAAATCGCCGAAGTCTCCTTTGTAGAGATTGAATTCATCTACACTACAGATTGATTCTTTAGGTGTAAGCGCTAATGCACCAGGTAAAATAGACCATCGCTTTTTTTGCGTGTAGAGATCTTCTACTTGAGAACACGCTCCAGTAAGCCCTGCTTGAGAAAGGTTTTCTGCAACGACATAGCGGCCACCCTTCGCAGTCTTCGCTACTTCCTTGAGGAGTAATGACTTCGCCGTACCTGGGTCGCCTGCAATCATAACGTGTATTCCTTGACGATGACCGAACGAATCGTTCGACGGCGAACCTATCAGTTGCAGCATCAAGGCGTTCTTCAGATTATTGTCTACTTTGATTTGCCCTATCCATTTCTCGACTATGTCATCTAATCTGTCTTCGAAGTCGAATGAATCGGCGTACATTCTTACTTCTTCTGTCTGCTCTTCTGTTAGAATCGTTGTGAAAGACTCCTCGGAGATGACAGATATTGATTGACCTAAGATGTATATTGAAGACATAGTACTGTTCTTAGTAATAGACTCTAATCTTAGAACTCCTGTTATCTCTACTGTAGATCCTGCTCGGACTTGCTTCACTAAGTTACCTCTAAACTCGACCATGATAGACTTCGGCTCTTCGCTAATCTGTAACTCTGAAAGTTGTATTCTTTGGATAGGCTCTATCCGAGACTTGTCTGAGTCCAGTTTGACGAAGTTGTTTTTTGCACCACAGGCTTCACATTCGTGAGGCTTAGTGATAACTCCGTCTTCTACGTTTTGAGGTACGAGGTTGATATGGTTACATCGGTAATCTGTCTTGTGCCCTTCTTCATCTGTTAGATGCGCTCGGCAACGGAATGCTATCTTCGTAAAGACGACCATGGCATCTCCTACTTCAGAGACCTGGCCTTGTATCTTAATCGACTTACCAGTATCGTACGTAAGTGACATGTTCTCGAAACTTCTCCCGCACTCGTCTGGTAATCCGACTATGTTCCAGTGAGGAACGATGGTGTGAAAGGTCGTAAGTTCAGTGAAGTTAGTGATTGACTTGTCAAGGAATAGACCTTGTAAGTGTTCAAACATATTCATTACAGTCATTGGGTCTGTGATGATAAAGGTGCCTAAGTCTATGTATTTCTGACGGAACGTGTTAAAGTCTCGGAAATTGAAACCTATCTCGCTCATCTCTTGAGGTGTTGCTAAGTTGAATTCGTCACCGTCTATGTTAAGGGTCGGTATCATTGCTCCTTCCATAATCATCGATGTGTCGAGGTAGCAGACAATCGTCGACGGATTGTCATCTCTGGCTGCTCTGGCTTGCGTGAAAATTGACTTCGAGGCAAGGATTCTTCGGGTGTCTGACTTGACTCGATCTGATTCTCGGGATCTATCCATCGCTTGCTCACCTAATTCGTCTATTCTGTTGGCTCGGGATTCTCTTGAGGGATAATCGTCTTTGCTAAGGACTTCGCCTGAGTGCCACATCAAATACGCCACCACAGATTCCTTGACGAGTCTATCCCGTTCTCCCAATTGAGCGAGAGCGGAGTAATCTTCTGTTACTTCCATTGTTTCTTCTTCAGTCATGGTTATCAACTCTGAACTTCATTCCGCCTGCATTCACTGCTCCTCGATTCTCCAACTCTTTTCTTACAGTCGCTTGATTCTGACCTTTTGCTAATCTGGACACATCTAAGTCTCCTTCGTGCTTCTTAACGGATTCGAAAATTCGGTCGAATAAAGATTGAGTATTTACTTTCAATCTCCACTTTTTTCCGACCTTTTCAATCTCGACACCAAACCATACTTCGCAGTATTCTATTGATTCCTTTACGGCTTGCGTAGCGTTACCGTGTTTTCTTGTCCACGGGTTTCCTTCGATTCCGATTAGCTGATTCTTTCCTACTCCTTCTTCTCTTCGGGCTAGTTCGCAGAACGCTTCGTAGTATGCGTGATACTTCGATTTTCTTCTTTTCTTCCCTTGACCCATGCGTTTCAGCATCTCTCTGTACACATGAATAAGTTCTTCTTCATTCCAATTGAATTGCTTTAGTATCATCTTCTCCAACTCCAGTATTTGATCCTCTGAGGGATTCACAAGCAATCACTCCGAGAGTGTATTGTTCTTGAGTAGCCATGTGATGACTGCAGTGTTCGGTAGGTTAGGAAAACCTGTACTTTCTTCTAATTGCTTCTTGAATAGTGTGAACATCTTCGCTTCATCATTACGCAGTATCACATCTACTCGCTTCGGGTGTGTTTCTTCTTTCACTCTGTTTCGCCTCCTTGGGACTTTGCGGTTGGACTGGTAGTATATTATCATGACGGCACAAGACGCACAAGACGTCAAATTATTACATCGTAGTGAATGGGTGTTAAATAACCAATCGTCCCAGTGTCGCACATGGTCGGCAGTGATGCGGTTAAATGTAGTGAATGCGGATCTCGAAACATTCATCGAGATTTAAACAGGGGGGAAACTAGTTGTGGTGATTGCGGGGTAGTCATGTCGGAGTCTGAGATAGACCCGAGAAGCGAATGGTCTTCTTTTGACGGTGACACGTCGAAGGTTCGGACTGGTATGCCAACGTCTTTTCTCTTTCACGACAAAGGACTTTCTACTGACATCGACCACTTGAACAAAGATTATTCTGGAAGGAGTTTAGGTTCTAAGCAACGGATACAAATGCATCGCATGCGTAAATGGCAACGTCGTAGCAGAACAAGTAGTTCCTTTGAGAGAAACATGGAGGCGGCTTTGGTAGAGTTGTCAAGGTTGGCAGGTAAGATGGGACTAGGTAAGTCTGTAAGAGAAGAAGCCGCTATCATGTATCGAAGAGCACTGGAGAAGGATTTGATACGGGGTAGAAGTATAGAGAATATGGTCGCTGCGGCACTTTACTTAGCGAATCAAAAGTTGAAGACTGCAAGAAGCCTCGATGACTTCGAGCGTCATAGTCGGGTCAGTCGTAAGGCAATCGCACGCTCTCATAAGATAATCAAGTCAGCGTTGAAACTTCGGGTAGAGATAGCTCAGCCTGAGCAATACGTCGGTAGATACGCCAACCTACTCGAATTACCTTTCATAGTAGAGAAAGAGGCTATCGGAATAATCGATAGAGCGAGAAAGAGAGACTTGACTCACGGTAAGAGTCCTACTGGAGTCGCCGCTGCTGCAGTTTACATCGCTTCTCGTCTGACTGAAAGTATGCGTACTCAACGTGAAATCGCTGACATTTCTGGAGTCACCGAAGTCACTATCCGTAACCGATACAAGGAACTTTGTGGCGATCTTGGAATCGAACTGGATTAGTAAAAACTCTGAAATTAAGATTAGCGTTAATCTTAGGTTTACTAAAGGATTCGCTGCGAAAAGATTTGGTATAAGATTAAGTTAATCTTAGTGTATAAGATTAGTGTTAATCTTAATTTACTGTTTTCTAAACTTACTTAATTATGGTTTTCTAAGAAGTTAAGTATAATGACTTTTAAGATTAGTGTTAATCTTAGGTATCAGTTTAAGTTAATCTTATACTTACATATCATTCAGTGCAACGAAAAGAAGATTAAGATTAGTGTTAATCTTAATTCACTCTTCTTCAAGGACTTCAAGGGTTTCAAGAATCAAGTCTCTTCCGACAATCATCGGATGAGAAGTATTCGATCTGTCAGCACCAGAAACATCGACATCGAAAGTTACGTCTTCGAAGACAACAGTAGCAGCGTATGTATCACGCTTTTGACTACCGATTGAGTTACGCACTCTTGTGCTACCAACGACTTCCCAACCCATCGCTTCGCAAAGTCTGTAATCGATACTTGTTCTGTCAGCACCAGAGTCTACTTTCGCCTTGACCAAGATAAACGGCCATTCACTAAAAGAAGAAACAAGCTCAACAATACTTTCACCTTCCCTCAACCACTTACGAGCAGTAGCAATCATCACTTACCACCGTAAACAGATTCGTAAATTTCGTCAGGGTCTTCTCCTTCCCTGTAGTAAAGAGTTCGGAATCTATCGAGTTTCTTCGACGCTATGACATCTCTGTCATTTGAAAGCAACTCCTTAACGAAGTTCTTTACTTTCTTATTCACCTTATCGGTATCGTCGCCTAGTGCTTCATTGTAGAGCGTGTGGAGTTTGTTGTTTAGAATGCATCCTTCTTCGACGATTCGTTTCTTAACAGTAACATAGATTTTCTCGGCAGCGACTACTTCGTCAAACTCTTCCTCTTCTTCCTCTTCTTCCTCGACATTCTCAATAATCACTGCTCCGTCGTCTTCAGGATCTTCCAAGATTTCATCGAGACCAACGTATGCGAAAGCATTGAATTCTTTACTGAGTTTACTCACGCCTACATTCTGCGCTCGAATCTCAAGACCTTCGATTCTTGTCAACAAAGAACTTTGTCTCTCGATTAAGTTACCTATCATCTGATTCAGATTAACGACTGTGTCTCGCAGTTCGACGATATCCTTCGAGACCATCAACTTAAGGTCTCTCAATTCCAACTTCATCCGCTCGATATCTTCTCTAACCGTAGACGGCAAAGACATGTTCATTCCCAAATTACCCCAGACGCTCCCGCCATCTTCCATGCTCCAGACTATTTCTTCTCCGTGATAACCGTTAAGGTCAAGAGATTACTCCCAATGACATGGAGCGGAAACTGTTCGGGATGAAAAACAATTCAGAAACGGACAAGGCAATACGCTTCTTAGAAGATGCGAAGTTAGAATACGAAATGATAGATGTCGGCTACACCAACTCTTCAACTAAGCAGGCTCTCGAAATCATTTCAAACTCGCTTAACTTACCCGTCCTATTCGTCGAGGGGGTGGCATACATTGGTGTTGAATCCATACGCGAACATCATCGGTAGAGTTGAATGCGGTAACGACCCGCCCGCCCAAACCGAAGAGTGCCCAGCTCAAAGCGACTTCATGGGAGGAATTTCTCCGAACAATGACACAGGAGAATGGCTCTGTCCAAAGTGTTTTGCTATCCTTCACATAGATGAAGAAGGCGACGATGAGATGTTCGACGACGATGACGACGAAGGGGATGCTTTCGATAACGATGAAGAATACGTAACCGAAGCCGAACGTGTCATAGTCACCATGTCGGACGAAGAACGATCACGTTTGAGACGTTACAGAGCACTAGAAGAACTATCATCAATACTATCGCCTATCAATATGAAGTTAGCAGTATTCTTAGAAAGAGAAAGATACTTCATAGTAGACGAGTTGAGACTAAGAGAAAGTACTGGAGAAGAAGGATTCAGAGGCAACACAAATCTCAAGGAGAAAATTTTGGCAATCGCTGTACACAAATCGAGAACAGTCATGGTCGATAGTGAACTACGACGTTTAGGAATCAACCCTAATCTTGTCCGTCGCTCCCTCCGTGTACTTCAAGTCCTTTCACCAAATGAAGGAGTCAATTCATTCGATAACAAAGTTAAGTATGTCGCTAAGGCAGTCGGTGTAAGCGATGTGGTAGCATCTGTGATGATAGAACAATTCGAAGAAGCAGGCTCACCAGGAAACAGAGAAGGTGACGAGACGACAAGAGCTGCTGCGTGGATTAAGGTCATGGCAAAAAACTCTGGAGTCAAAGTTACCAAAAAGGCTTTACTTTCAGTCAGAGGAGTGAAGCGTAATGCTCTCGACAGAGCCATAGAGTCTTACGAGTTCTTCTTGCTAAATCGTAATAAAGCAGAAGAAAGTGTAGATGACTCATGACAGAGAAATTAACATACAACGATTTCAGATCTGCTCACAAAGGAACGCCTCAAAAAGAGATTAGTAAACTGTGGGTTGACTACAAGGAAGGTAAGTACAATTTACCTTCAGAAGAAACAGTTGACGAAGTACCCGAAACAACCGAAGAAGAACCAGTCGAACCTAAGCCAGTAAAGGAAGAAGCCGTTCCAGAAAAGAATGCAATGGATAAGTGCAAAGACTACGAAAAGTACAGAAGACAACTTCACAACTTCGGGGTTAGATACAACGAAGTAGAGACGAAGAAAATCGAAGACAGAATGCTAGAGTTGGCTAAAGAAACGATTCCATCAGACTACTCGTGCACACCGACAGACTCATGGAAACTATGGCTAGGCCCTACCCAAGAATGTCTTCTGATTAACACTACAGAATTGTTGGCATTCAAAGTAGACAGATCGTGGTGGTCAAAGCATTATCAAAATACAATCTACGTCGACAGAGAGTTACTCAAAGACAACACTTTGATAGAAAAGACAGCCCAGGCATTCGCTTTGAAGAAGCGATACATTCCTCGAACACCCGTAGTTGGTTTAGAGTGCAAACTACCTCAAGGTGTAAAGGACATCCAAGTTCGAGGCGGACAGGGGATGAAGTAATGCTAAGTTGGTTGCTACCAACGAAGAGCATATGGGTCGTTCACAATCCAAACAAGCGATCCGTTTGGTGTTCAAAATCAGACTGCCCTAAACTAGAACGTAAGAGTTCTTACGACGTCGTGATAAACGACGACGATTTAGGCGAGATTATCAAAACTGGCGTCAGTAAAGAAGAGTCAGAAAAAGAAAACGTTTCAAAAAGATCGAAGAGAGTCGGAGCTCCAACCGTTAAGTTACACGACCTAGGGGTAGTCGCTGCATTCAGAAGCAAAAAGAAGGCACTGAACTTCATGGACAAATTATTCAAAGACAATCAAGGAGCTTCAGAAGTTAAACTCGAGTTGTCCGAAATTAACATCGAAAGTTAAGATTAACTAATCTTACAAGAAGTGCTTAAGACCTACCCTTCCTTGGAAGAAATTACCCGAGGGAGAAAACATGATTGGAGAACAAAAAGACACACAAGTTTCGATACATTACCGAAAAAACGAACCGATGCTTTTGCCATCGAATGACCGCTTCGTTCTATTCCCGATAGAACACAAAGACGTATGGGAAGCCTACAAACAACACATGGCTTGCTTTTGGACTGCAGAGGAATTAGATCTCGCCGACGACCTAAAGGACTGGGAGAATCTAAACGAAAACGAAAAGCATTTTCTAAAACACGTACTCGCTTTCTTTGCTGCCAGTGACGGTATCGTCAATGAAAACTTGGCAATAAATTTCTCAAACGAAGTACAGTGGGCAGAAGCGAGAGCGTTCTATGGCTTCCAAATTATGATGGAGAACATACACGCCGAAACCTACTCACTCCTTATTGACACTTACATAAAAGATCAAGCAGAGAAGAATCACTTGTTCAAAGCAATGGAAACCATACCTTCAGTTATGAAGAAAGCAGAATGGGCACTTAAGTGGACTGAAGCAGACAAAGCATCATTCGGCGAAAGACTGATCGCTTTCGCTGCAGTTGAAGGTATACACTTCTCTGGATCTTTCTGTGCAATCTATTGGCTAAAACAGAGAGGACTCATGAAGGGCTTGACCTTTTCAAACGAACTAATCAGTCGCGACGAAGGTCTCCACCGAGACTTCGCTTGCTTACTTCACAGTAAACTGAACAATCAAGTCCCAGAGTCAATAGCGCTCGACATCATAACCGAAGCAGTGGAGATTGAGAAGGACTTTGTAACAAATGCTTTACCAGTTTCTCTACTAGGTATGAACGCGAATAAAATGTGTGAATACATCGAGTTTGTAGCCGATCATTTACTCGCCTCGCTTGGGTATGCGACCCATTACGGAGCAGCTAATCCCTTCCCTTGGATGGAAATGATTTCGATGCAAGGCAAAACAAACTTCTTCGAACGACGCGTTGGCGAGTATCAGAAGGCAGGCGTTACTTCAAACTCCGATACAAAGTTCTCAATGGACGAAGATTTCTGATTAAACGTCGTCGTAACCCGATAAGTCGAACATAGATTCGTATGTTGCCATACGCTCTGCTGTTGCTGCTAGGTGACGAAGACCTACTTCATTACCATACACATCAATAGTACGTCTAATCAATCTAGAGAATACAGGATTAGTTCCCATAAAGTATAGTCTTGCTATCTTTAGGGATATTGCGATGATATCTTGAGGACTCATCGGTCTCGTTTCCGCATCAGGGTTAAGCAAATCTTCTAAGTCAAACGAAGGAGATTTGTTAGAGAATCTTAGTGCAAGCGATTCCGCAACTGGTAGAGGTATGTTTCTGAATCCCCCGTGCTTCCAAATTGCATTCAAATCTGCTACATCCTCTAAGATGTCTCTAGATAATCGTACAGCCACAGTCTTTTTTCCATCGAACCACTCGTCGACCCACACCTGTTTGTATGTTCCACTCATACCATTACCCGATAACACATCGAATACATACATCAACTTTTCACGCTTAGTCTGAAGTTTCCTCGGCCAAGTCGTAGGATCTTCAGGGTCAATTAGTTTAGTTGGACGATGTTTTCGTTTACTTTTTCGCACGTTAGGGGCATTTTTGTAACGTCGCAAATCAGCTTTGTTTATCCCCGTTTCGTCCCAATCGTTTTTGTCCATACCACAGTTTAATTTCAACCCGTTCTTTACACTTTGTAACGCATTTTGTTATTTTACATTCTTAGCAAAAGCAGCGTATTGCTTAAGACCCCGATGAAAACTAAGGAGGTTCATGCAGCAGAAAGTTAATACTGTTATTGTGCAAGTTGGTTCAGAAGAAAAGACGCTATCGGACGTTATCATCCTAAAGGGTTCTGAGGGATTATACATCGAGTCCACAGAAGTCATCGGTAAAGATAACGATGGTAACGACTTAACACAAGATACATTGACGATGTATCCTTGGGAGAAAGTCATTTCTCTCGCATGGAATGAAAAGTCGCTAATCGAATCTGTTAAGCAAACAGTTATTCTTGAGGCGCTCCAAGAAATCGAAGACTTCCTCGAAGATTACGAAGAAGATGAGGAAGAGGAACCTACTGATGGAAAGTCCGACAAGAGAGACGATCCAAACGTCAACCCGTACGAGTGAGGTGATAGGATGGTCGAAGAAGACGAATTCTACTCAGAAGCAGAAATTGTTGATGTGATACCAAAGGACGTAACTGCTAAACTTAAGATACAGAAAGACGAAATTAACTTATTGTATAGCAAACTAATCGCTAATCCATATCTAGCACCTCAACTCATACCAGACTTTAGAAGTGCAGTGATGTCAACCGTTGCTACACTTATGGAGAACGGAATACCGATTAGTACTGACCCTAAATTGCGGACACCCGACGACGTGTTTCGTGAAGGGCTAGCTGAACTAGGAGGAATGCTAGGTGGCAAAGTAGTCGGAGGTATTATGAAAATGAAGCAAGGATTTGAATCATCAATGAGCCGCAACAACGACGACGAAGATGACTTCGTTGTTTACCGAGATCCAGATACTGGGTCTTACTACTACATTGATGCAAACGGAGAAGAGGTCGATTGTGACGCTCAAGGTAACCCATTGGAGGAATGATTATGGAAGACGAATACGAAGGAATAGACGAAGACAACGAAGACATCAAGTGGCGAACGCTAAGCCCAAAGGAAAGAGTTCAGTTTCTACACTTGATTTTCGAAGACTCGGATTGGTACAACGGCTCTCCCTACTTTGAAGGAGGAAACACAAACCCCGACTTTGAAACGATATGCGACCGCTCTGGAGCACCAAAGAAAGAAGTTCAACGATACTACGCAACGTGGCTAAACAGAAGAGGACTTGACCCTAAGAAAGCGCAGGAGTTCGAAAGACCTTCCAGTTCAATGTCTACCCCTACTACACAGCAAGTCTTCAACAACACGGTAACATCTCCTGCACCGCCACCTATGATGGTAGGAACGAACGAACCTGACCCAATGGAACAAATGATGGCGAACCAAATGCAAAAAGGACAAGGAAGTAGCGAAGCGTCCAACATGATGTTCATGATGCACTTCTTGACTTCTCAGCAAAAGATGCAGATGCAACAACAGCAATTCCAAGCACAACTGATGATGCAGCAACGCTCAGGAGATCAACAGAGAGAAGCAGACATGCGTAGAGAACAAATGGCCAGAGACCAACAGTTCATGTCTCAGCAAACGACTTTGCTCCGAGAATCATTTAAGCGAGCAAATGATGGTGGCTTTCAAGGAAAGATGCAACAGGCACTCGAAGAAAAGATGATTGACGAATTAGTCCACGGAAAAGATTCCAACTGGAAGGACGACGTAAAGGAAGTACTCGGCTCTGATACACTAAAAGACGCAGTCAGCGGATTAGGCGGAGCATTGATGGCTCGACAACAAGGCGTATCACCAGTACAACAAATCCCTGTAGGATATGACGTACCAGATTACAACCCTTACGCACAACCTATACCTCAACAAATGCCACAAGCAGTACATGAGCAACCATACCAAGATAACCCACAGATGATACAATCCCCCGAGTTGAGTAATCCCTCTCCAACTGACGGAGTCTTTTTCGACGAAACACCACCTCAACCTGCACCTCAACCACAGATTCAACAAATGGGTAAGGATCAATACAATGAAGTTCTCTTCCAGTCATTTTCTGAACTACTAGGACCTGCCATGCAAGACGCTCAAGTGGCAAAAGCAGTTCAAGAGCAAATCGAAGTAGCAGTCGATATCGCCTTACTCGAAATGCCTGATGCGCTACCTCAAACAAAACTGCAGGCTATGAGTGAAAAGATGCTACTTGTCCGTAACTTGAGAGACATTTGCTTCGGTCTACGAGATCTCAGAGAGAGAACTCCAGTAGGTCAAGAACCGAGCGGACTCGTCATGGCAGCAGTTATTTCTGAACTTCGAAAGCGACCAGAATTCTACAAGATATTCGCTGCTAACTCATACGAGGAACTTATCGCTCAACTCGATCCTTTCAAAGACACAGGAGCAGTTAAGCACGACTATGACTTCTTATTGCGCCCAGAAATCGCAGATATAGCACGACATCTCCTAAACTCTGTGTCGAAAGATGCATCTAAGCAATGAGGGGGTTAAGTGGACCAAAAATCAGCTGTCCCAGTAATTACAGAGATGGTCGATAGAGAGGAATTCTCGGTTATAC
>Ga0181379_1000759_pt1 | contig 15547 bp, 20 predicted proteins | sample 2SPOviralmetaG_FD_130115 | JGI IMG/M metagenome (GOLD analysis project Ga0181379, IMG submission 130115) | Marine viral communities from the oligotrophic San Pedro Time Series (SPOT) site, San Pedro Channel, CA, USA - 2 SPOT_SRF_2009-07-10 | ecosystem: Environmental > Aquatic > Marine > Strait... | reverse complement strand
TATTTTTCAGCTAATTGTTTACCAAAGTCAATACCTGATTTTCCTACACCAAATATAAGTTCATCGTAATAGTAATGCCAATCATTTTCTGTGGTAACTGTATTAGAATCAAAATCAATATCACTTACTTTAGTTTCCCATATAAATTCTACACCATTTTCTGTTAGAAAATCGAACCAATTTTTACCTATCTCGTGTAAGTAATCGGTACCAACGTGCCATACAGGGAATAAACGTAAACCGAAGTATGGTTTGATGAAATCTGGTTCAGCAATTGGGTTTGAACATTGTACTTCTTCAGGTTTAGGGTGAAAACGTTTAAAGTTTTCGATTACCTGATCCATAAGTTCCATTGCCTTATCGTCACCTGTATATTTAGTTAATTGGCCACCAATTGCTGTGTGGTAAGTTAATTTACCATCAGACCAACCACCTGCCCCTAAGAACCCGGTCATTACATCTTCGTATGGTCTTTCATATGGGTTTTTACCCATATCAATGATGGTAATTTTACCATCAAAGTTGTTATCAATTAATTTAGTAGCAGCATTTACACCTGCTACACCTGCACCTACAATTACTACGTTTTTAGACATTTACTATTTATTTAACTATTAAATATACGAAAAAAAAACTGTGGCTCCAATAAATTGGGCCACAGCTCCTATAATTTTTTTAATCGCGACAGGCTATGAATCTGTCTGAATGTTGCGTTATTTAGTCTCCAGTAACTTCACCTAAAGGCTCACTATCAGAATATTCTCTTGCTACCCACTGTAGATTATCTTCATCCCATGAATACCAAGTATCGTCAGTCCATTCTGGTTCAGGGGTTGGGGGTTGCCAATCAAAATTTGAATCTAATGTCCAAGAATCCCATTTTCGGGGTAAAATAAAAACATCAGCTTCTGCATTATAAGTACTATCAACAATTGGATGTTGCTTTCTAATAACAGTTTCATTATCAGGATCTGATCCAGCCATACATTCTTTGTAAGTTTTATCTGATCCATATAAGTTTTGTAAAAAAGCTTCTGCTGCTGCCTCGTTAGGGGCATCTGCATCGCCAACTATTACTATATTACAAACAGTATTAGTATTATCTATTTCAGCAAAGTGTTTCATGTATTAATTTTTTATAGGGACATTGTACCAGTTGAATTCCATTTAATTATTTTATTACTTCCAGATGTGGTAACTGAGGTTGATCCTGTTGTGCTTATTTCACCATAAATAGAATCAGGCATTCTTACAATTACAGTTCCAGTATACCCTCCATGGCCTCGGTTATTAATAGCTACAGTATTGCTTCCTGCTCCATGACCATATTCTATATTTGTACCTGTTATACCACTAGTAATACCACCACCACCACCTAAAACTACGGTACCAGTTATCGAACCACCAAAATTACTTCCTCCTGCACCTCCGGCTCCTCCACCTCCAGCATAGTAAGGACCCCTTCTAATATATAAAGAACCTCCATTATGACCTTGTCCTGCTATTCCAGCTCCACCCCCTCTTGATCTAAAAGAAAGGTTTGGTGTAGCTTCATAAGCACCAGATCCAGATCCTCCGGGTTGTGAGGTAGCGTTACCACCAGCAGTAGATGTTATGCTCATAGAAGTAGCTCCATTACTACCACCACCAACTAATGAAGAATTTCCACTAGTACCACCAACAGTCATAGTATAGCTGTTTCCTGTTGCAATAGTAAATGTACTTTCTGATGAACTATTACCTCCAGATGTTCCATAAGATGTTCTATATCCTCCTGCTCCGGCATTAGTTCCAGTACCTCCACCTGCGATTACAGCCCAGTGTATTCCTGTTGCTGTTATTATCTTTTGATATCCATAAAATTCCCTCATTGCATCAGGAGATGAAAAACCTGCTGATGTTGATAAGGCTCCTAAAGATACATTAGTATCAGTTATATTATCGTTTTCTTCTTCGTTGATGCCTCTTCCATCACCATCCCCTCTTAATTTAATAGGTCCTGAACTTGGTATTGTCATGGTTTATTATTTTTTTATATTAATTTATATATTATAAATATGTAAAAAGATTGAATCTCTCGTTAATAAATATTACACTATTTCATTATATGATAATCTTATTCCCCTAGATCTAGGACCTAGTTTAGCTTTGTTTGCTGGAAAGATTCTGAAATCTAATCCATAAGACATTTTAGCGTGTTGCGCTATAATAAATACAGGTTCTTGTCCTGTTTTTTCAATATCTTCTAGTGTTCTATAGATCCCAGCAGCTTGAACGGTAATTTTGTTACCATTTAACTTAAAATCCTTATCGTCTTTACTAAATGTACCACCTACTACTACTGTTTTAGGTGTTTCAGGTCCAAATACTACTCTTTCTTCAAATCCAGATGGAAAATCATCTACAATTACTATAGTAACTCTTTCACCTTCATCATTAAACATGAGATATTTTTCTCCTGCTACTTCTGTATTACGTTCTAATTTAAGACCCTTTACGTCACCAGCTAAAGCTTTTTCAATAAAAGTATCTATAAAAGGTTTAAATTCAGGATCTGATTTTACAGAAGCCCATCTAAATCCTTCAGCTTGTTTTAAAGATATGTTTTGAAGTACATCACCATTTGCTAAAAATTGAGCATCTGATTTATCTCCTTTACCAGCGCCTGCTGTAGATGAATCTCTTACTTCAGTTACACCTTTAGTAACAAGTGTTTCAGAGTTTGAAGCAACAATATCAATATCTGCTGATCCTCCAGCCTCTGCTATTTTTTCGTTAATATTTCTAATGAAATTATCTTCGTTTTGTTTACCTGCTGAACCTAAACCTTGGACATTTGCTGGTTTAGCATATATTAATATAGGTTTGGTTTGGTCTTCAGGTTGGTATTTTAATCTACCTACAGAAGCACCTTTTAATTCGAATTCAAAATCGTCTAGTTCAGATGCTTTTTTAAGGAAATCTCTACGTTCGCTATTATCCATTAAAACTTTAAAACTAGTAGATGTCATTTCTAGGAAATTTTTATCTTCTAGATCAAAGTTTTGTTTTAGAATATCTTTGGCTTGTTCAGCTTCAGGAGATAAAGCTTCTTTTATAATTTTAAATTTAAGAGGCGACTTTTTTTTTTCTTCGCCTTCCTTTAAAATCTTAAACTTAAGTGGAGTTTTACGTTTTGGCTTTTCTTCCTTAGTTTCTTCTTTAACTTCAGCTAATTCTTCATCGTCTCCTCCTGTATCATCAGCATCTGCTGTATCATCTGGTGTATCGTCTGAACCTGCAGATGAATCGTTATCAACTTCTTCGTCTGGTCCTTCAGCTCCTGGAGGCATACCCATAGTAAGTAGGTCAGCTATTGATTTAATAGCGTATTCTTGTTCTCCAATGTTTAGTAAGTAGTATTTTTTTCCTGCGATTTTAGCGATGTAAGAATCTCTAGCATATATAAGGAAAAAATGTTGTCCGTTGTGCAGTAACACCTTGAATGTCGTTGGTTTCGGCGCCATTACATATATACCAGTGATATAATCTTCAAAATTACTTGTCATTAGATCTTCTAATGTAGCTTTTAATGAAGGGTATTTTTGTAGTATATAAGCCATAGGATCGTCTTCAAATGAGACGATTTTTTCAGCTTGAGTTTGGACAAAGTCTTCTACCTCTTGCTCTAAAAGTTGTATGAATTGTTTACTATTCATTAGAGTGTATCTGAGAGTTTAACAGCATCTTCGCGTGTTACAACTTTATCTAATTTAGCTGTTTGTTGTTCACCATCTAGATAATCGAATGCTGAATTTAGATAATCAGCTGCTTTAGTTAGTTTTGATTGCCACCAATCTGGAAAGTCAACTTCGTTAGGTAATGAATCAAATTTATCTAGTTCTTTATATAGCATAGAGGCCATTTTAGCTGCTCTATACATTTTTTTCTTTAACATGTTTGGTTCATCGTCTTGATGTCCTACGTCTAGATCTTCATCCATATCGTCTCTGCCGTCTAACATATTCTCTAGCTTTTTAATAGCCATTTCTAATGCTTCGTCTTCTGATATATTAGCAGTATGAGCTAGATTACGGATAACTTGTTCTAGATCTTCCATAGATGAAGCTACAAATCTATCTTCAGATACTTCTTCGGTTTTACCCATTGCTTTTTTAATAGCAGCATCTTTAGCAGCCATGTAATCATCTGAATCTATATCTCCGTCTCCATCAACGTCGCGTTTTTTAGCCTCTAAATTAGCGTATGCGCCTAAGTTATTTTCGTTGATGAAATTTTTTAAGTTGAAGTTATCCATTGCACTATATTTTAATATAAATATTACTGTTTTCGTCTACCTCCACTAGAGCTGCGACCTACATTTGTACGCGTTTGCACATTTGGTGTAGTTCTTGTTCTAGATGGGGTTGTATTTCTAGATGGAGCATAATTTCTACTTCCTCTAGGTGTATTTACTCTAGTTCTTTCTGGTCTAGTTCTTGGTACTTCTGGTCTTGTCCGTGGTTTTGTTTTTGGTTTAACCAACGGTCTGCTAGGTGCGCGATAACCCCTGCTAGGATTAGTATGCCTAAGATCATTGTACCACCAGTATCGGTTTGGTTGACTATACCACCATTGGTTCCATCCCCAATTAAAATCGTAGCGCCAGTTGTTCCAGTACCAGTTATTATTGTAGTTAAATCTTGTATAAGTGTCATACTTTTGTCTTTCAAATTCACGCATTGAAACCGATACTGTATCTCCAGTTTCAGTTATAGCCAATAAACTTTTTATCTTAGGACGATACGAACTAGTTGTGTAAGTACCACAACTTACTGTTGAAATTAATAATACTAATAATAAGATTTTATTCAATATCTTCATTTGCTATTTGGTCTATAACGTTATAATAATCAGTAGCATAATCCTCTTCACTACGAATAGATGCCTTAAATTCTTGTTTTAAGTTATCTAAATTTAGTTTAGATTGTAAAAAAGCAACCCAACGATCTGCATCGTCAGTTGTTCTGTCTTCTTTAAGTAAGTCTGTTAATTTGATCATTTCTTTTTACCCCATTTTGTTCCTTTTCCTGGATCTTTACATCTGGAGGGAGTTGGTTTACAAGATGGATATTTGGCTCGTTTTTCACCTTTAGATCTACCACAAGGTTTGCATTTTAGCCTACCCGTTTTTTTATCTTTACGACAAGTATTACAATCAACCCAGCCACCTTTTTTACCAGCAGCACCCTTACGAGAAAACCAAGTACGTAAGGTTTCTTTTTCGCTTAATAGTGCTTCTCGAATTAATTCTTTTATTTCTCTTTTTTCCATATCATTCCTTTTCTGCATTTTACTATCAATCCAGAACGATATGCAGATGATTGAGGCATTTTTCTACGTGCTATTCTAAGGCAACGATCAGCTTTGTCTTTTTTTTCTTTTAAGTAGTCCATATAGGTTGTACCATCATCAAACTTAAGATTAGCCATTAAGTCTACATAGTCTACTATTTTACCTGTATCTATAAACTCTACTTTCCATTCAGTTTCAGAACCATGCATATGAATAACTACTTTTTTACCAGCATAGGTTCCAGTTTTCATTTCTTTAGGATCCATTTCTTCGTTTACACCACCTCTAGATATAGAATCTGATTTGACGATGCGGACTATTTCTCCTCTATCGTCATCATCTGTGTGGAATACTTCGTAGTCAAATATTTTTTTACCAGATAATTCACTTCCAAAATTCATTAAATCTTGTTGTGAACCACGAACGTCAATACGATCTGCAAGTGTATTTACATTAAAATCTAAATCGTCAAATTTACGAGATAACATGTCTGCTATTTTATTTAATGTACCTTCGTCTTCGTTTAATGATTCTGCTAGACTATAAACTACGAAAGGTTCATTACCATATCCTTTTTGAATATCTACTTTAATTTTTCCATTAGATAGTCTTTCAACTTCTTTTTTGGTTATTTGTGGATCTTTATTTGCGTAATAAAAGTTATTTTTAATTTTAGTAGATGAACCTTGTGGTTGGTTAAAGTTTTTAACTAAGTCTCCTTTATCATATCCAACACCACCTATATTTACTACATTCCTTGAAGTACTGTAATAAACATTCATTTTTGGGTTTGCATCTAAAATAACTTGAGTAAGGTATTTGTAATCAGCTTGTTCGTTTATTAATCCTTCTTTTAAGGACATATCAAATGCATCAGCAAGTGTTTTTCTAAACTCTTCTAATTCGTCGTCGTTTAGTTTTCTAAATACAGTTGATCTTAATCTATCAATAAGGTCTCTAGCTGCAATGTATCCTTTATTATTCATATCTGGGCCAGGGAATGAACTTTCTTGTTCATCCATTACTTTCTTTAAATCTTTAACTGCCTTTTCACGTTTTTTCTCTAACCCTTTAGTTAGTTTAGCAGGTTTATCTGATGGTTTTGATTGAGGACGTCCGTATTTAGCAATATTAGTTGCTAAAGCATATTTTAAAGCGTCGTCTTCTTCAAATACTGAGCTGAATGCTTCTTTTACTTTATCTAATTTCATACGTACTCGTTTATTAATATTTTTAAACAACCACTACCTTTAATTACACGGTGCCACTTTCCTACTGGTATAAAGATACAATCATTTATTGGCCGAGGCAATTCATTATCGAATTGTATTTGCCAATCTGTTTCTCCTATTGGGGTTATATCTCTATCTTGTCTGTCACGATGCCATACAAGGTCAGCACTTTCCGTTTCTTGTGTAAAGTAACGTACATGATATCCCTTATAATCGTAATCAGTATATGTTGCCATTTTACCAGAAGGTATTTTTGTTAGCACCTAAGCCTAATGCTTTAGCGTAACGTGGCAATCTACAAGACCAGTATGATGCTTTTGTTCTATCATTCTTTTGAGAACATTTATGTCTTGCAGCAAAGGCTCTACGTGCTTTTGGGTTATTAATTTTTGCTCTTAATCCACCTGAACCAAATGATACTTTTTTAATTTTACCTTTATCTTTAACATATACATAATATGCTTTTGAACCACCACGTTTTGGTTTTCCAATTGGTGGATCTTTTTTCTTTTTCTTTGCTTTAGCTTCAAATATTTTATTTGTAAAGCCTTCAGCAGCTAACATCTTAATTAGCTCTTCTACTGTTTTAGCGGGGCCTATTTGAAAATCATATTCACCTTCTACTGTAGCTAGATACCCATTAGGTGTCCACTCAATTGCAGCGGAATTTCCTTTACCATCATCGTAAATACCTAAGGCATCTTCTCTTTCATTAATAAAAGGAACATCTAATGGTACATTTTTACCCTCAAATAATCCATATTCACCTACATCAGTACGTTTAATTAAATCTCTATCAAGTTCATTTAATTTTAAAGCACCTTCATTGAATAATTCTCTTGCTTCAGCAAAAAATTCAACATACGCATCTGAACCAATTCTGAAAACGCACTCTGATAATGGTTTCTTATGTGTTTGATGAAATTCTAAACCAGGAGAGGCAGTTACGCCTTCTTGGAGCATAATGCCTTCTGATGTTTTTGCTATTTCTTTTTCTTGGAATGGGGCTAAATCTTTAAAGTTAAAAGATTTACTTGTACCTGTTGATTCTAATTCTACAGTATAAAAAGGATGCTCTGCCATTGTAACAGTAGCAGTATCTCCATCTACAGTAGTTACTTTATCACCTACAGAAAATTTCGCTGAAACGCCTGCAACATTTTCTATAGCCTCTCGGATTAAATATCTGAGTTTGAGCTTATCCATAAATTAACAATTACAGCAAGTGCAGCCACATGAAGTACCACAATTGCATTCTTTACAATTACACATGATTACTTGTCTTCTTTTTCGTCTTTTTTATCATCTTTTTTATCGTCGTCTTTTTTAGACTTTTTAGATGATTTTTTCTCGAAACGTAAACCTTCTTTTTCTAATGCCTCGCGTAATTTATCCATTTGCATTTCTAGCATAGATAATTTTTCCATTAAACCATTAGATTCAGATGTAAGGGCTTCGCGCATGTCTGGATTGGAAGTTGCTTCAGACATTTTACCTTCGATTTGCTTTTTAATTTCGTCAATTGAAGATTCCATTGTCTTAAGTTTATCTTGACCCTTTTTATAGGTTTCCTTAAGTTTAATGTCTCTTTCTTTGATTACTTTATTTGCAGCTGATTTTGCTCTGCCTTCAGATTTATAAATACCTGAAATGTCTTCACGGGTTAAACCACTCATAGCAAATTCAAATACGTCTCCACTTTTTACTAATTCCTCTACTTTAGATTCTTTAGTTGGTTTTGTTACGTAATAAAATTCAGCAATTTGATCTTCAATTTTTGCTACTTTTTCTTTTACAGGAGCTTTCTCTGTATAAGCCATATCACCACTGTCAGCTTCAGGCATGTTTAATTCAGCTAACCAATCTGATATGTTTTCTTTTAGGATTTTTTTAAGTTCTGTGCGTTTCATGTTTTGTAGAATTATTCTATAATAAATATATAAAGATATTACAGCTCTAGTTCTTTTAGCTGTTTAATATTAGCTTTTAATGCTTTAATTGTTTCAGGATTTAATTTAGCTTTAGACCAGTTTTCAATATCACCAGCCTCCGACATAAATGTATCCCCTGTATCGTTTATGTATGCTTCTACTGCTTGTTCATAATCAGTAACAAATGAATCTTTATTAGCATTCATTAAGTTTTTTTCGTATTCTTCATACTTTCCTATAGCCCTTAAATGTGTTTCGTATTCAACAACACAATCAAAACATTTATTATGTATAGGCCACATCTTTTTATTTAATCTAGTAGATTTTAATGCACGATCACATTCAGGACATTTTAAAGGCATATTAATTATTTCCCTTAGTTTATCATGTTTGGTGACGGTTTGTTTGATGCCATCTTTAATGGTCCATTTTTTACCATTTTCTTCCCAAACATCCCCTTCGCTATATTCTTTCTTTGTTTTCTCAAACCCTGCTTGTACCCTTGTACGATCAGCAGTATTTCCAGAAACTATATTTCTCATTCGCTTAATATCGCGTTCAGAGAATTCTTTATTTAAGCGTGATCCACTCATAAACCTAATTTAGATAACTCGTTTATTACTTGTTCTGTTGATTTATATAATATACCAATTCCTCCTGCGGCTTTCCACGCAGCTATATTATCTGATCTGTCATCTATTAGTACAGCATTTGGTTTTGCATACTTTGCTTTACCAGATGCTCCGTACCCAAATTTTACGGGTACACCAGACATATTTCTTTTAACCCATACACCTTTTCCTATACGAGATGATTCTTCTCTAGAGGGTGATGTTAAAATGGTTGGTTTATATTTTTTAATATATTTGTATAATTTTTCTCCTTCAGGCATCCATGGCATCCCAGCCCAAAAACGTACTCCAATTTGTTTATCTACAAGATCCCAAAATTGCTCATTTGCTTTATCTTTTCCAAATTGAATAGTCTTTTGATCCATATATTCATCTGGGGTAACACCTGCAAATTGTTCAAAACGTCTTTCAAAATCGGTTAAAACCCCATCCATATCAACGTAAACGTCATATGCTTTAGATATATCCTCTTTTAATAACTCAAATAAACTATATTTGCTCATATATGTTTTTGTTTTCTCTTCCAAACTGTCTCATTATAACTCCTGCAAGTGAATTTGCTTCGTTTTCTTCTGGTGAACCGTCTTCACCTGAATTTGGCTCTAGTCTACCATCTTGGTTTTGCATATGATGAACCATTTCATGAGCAACAGTTCTTAATATATCAGCCATGTTACGGTTATTAACTACAACTATTATTTTTTCTTCTGAAGGTATATAACCACCAAAACTACTATATTGTTCAGTATATTCAGGTGAATTAATTAATTTAATTTTAGGTTTAGATACAGATAGATATTCGCTAACGTAATTAACAAAATCACCTATTACTTTACCTTTTGAATTATCCCAACCTTCGTTTAAGAATTTTTTATATCTAGCTTCTTGTAGGTAGTCTTTACGTGGTGTATTATCATGCCCACATTTATGACACATATACAAATCGTCCCCACCATCTACTATTTTCCAATGCCACCCACAATTATCACATACAATTTCATCACCTACTATAGCTTCATTTAATTGAAATATAGACATAAAATCATCTACATTAATACCATCGGGTATAAATTCATTTACAGTTTCTAAATCGTTATCGCGTATTGCTTTACGCAAATCCGTTGCTGAATATGTACCTTCCATTCCAGCATCAAATACCTCTACATGAGGGTATTTTTCTTTATCTAATAGTGATTGAAAACGTTCTTGTTCTCCTTTACCAAATACCGCCCTTATATCATGAGATGGGTTATCTTTAGCATAATCGTATACTGCTTTAACTGGTACAGGTGTTTGTACTATTTCAACTTTTTCAAGTTCTGGGTTATTTTGTTTATATAAATCCCAAACTTGTTGAGCTTCTTCTACAGAAACACCATCACGTTCTTTAATAGACATAAAGATAATAACACGATCTGTTTTATCATCTATAGCTTTTAAAGCTGTAGCAACATGTCCTTTATGTGGTGGTTTAAATGCACCAGGATATAAAGATACCTTTTCGGTAAATTGTTCTATTAATAGACTCTTTGCTATTTGTTCACCTATTTTTTCTGGGTTCATGCGAAAAATGAGTTTACACGAGATTTAGCTTCATCTTTAGAAACTGAATTCGCCTTAATGTCTTCTACTTTATCTGAACTTACAAAATCGTTTATTTGTTTTTCTAGTTCAGCTTTAGATTTTTCAGAACGTGCCTTTTCTTTATCTGTTTTAGGCTTAGTATCAGTTGGAGCATAAGGTGTAAGGTATTTATCTACTAGATCCTTTAAGGGTTTCATAGATCCTCCTTTTTCTAATGCTTTATCGTTTACAACAGAGACAAAATTGCTTCCAAATTCATCTTTGTATAAATCGTAATTTTGTGTAATGTTATTCCATGTACGTAATACAATAGCAGGTGCTAAACTTCTATCTTTTCCACCTGAACGGTCAAATCGTGTATCATTTCGTTCTAGTGCTTTTTCTAGTGAAGCAAACACATATATCATCAAGACATCGTATCCTAGATCTTCTAATTCCTTCTTTAATTTTAAAGTTGGACCAGAAGAAGCAGCTGTACCATCTAAGATAAAATTCTTTTTACCTAAGATAATTTCACGTGTCATTGGGCGAAATTCCTTATTAGCTGCAGCCATTGCTTTAGCTGCTTTGCTCCGCTCTTCAGCATTAGCGTTTTTTAGATCTAAAGATACATTTAAATCTTTTAGATTGCGCATGTAAAAATCATCTACGTTTAATATTAGAGCATCTTTTACATTTTCTATAAATGAAGATTTACCAGCTCCAGGAGAACCAGCGAGGATAAGCGCCTTAGGATTAGCGGATTGCTCTAAAATTATATCTCGTAGTTTATACATAGGCTTACATTATCAACATATAAATATACGAAAAAATGCTCAGGAAGCCTACTGTTTCTTAATAACTGTTGGCCATTTTTCTGAAATAGGTTTAAGATTAGGGTTTTCTAAATCAAATAAAGCTCGTACATGAGAAAATATTTCTAAATTTTCATCTATACTACGTTTGGATTCAGCTACTTCCCATTTTTTACCTTTAAGTCTTTTACCGGTCTTATCTTCACCTCTTGATTTAGATTTTAACCAAAGTACACCAACTCTATCTACTTTTTGATCATAACATTCTTCAAAACAGCGCGTATAAATCGCTGTCTGTAGGTCATACGTCGTCTGTAGGTGGTTAGATGTTTTTAAGTCGATTACCCACAGTTCTCCGTTGATTTTGCACACAAGATCGCATGTCCCAGCTACCTTAAGTGTATCAGAGTATAAGAATACTTCTGTTTCTAAAAGTTCAGCTCCACTAGTTTCCCAGAAGTCTACAAATGCTAAGAACATTTTCCAAACTTTAAGATCGTATTTAGGGTTGCCATCTTCACCCATTAATTTAATTTCTTTACCTAATAGATAGGCCTCAGCTAAGTTGTGTACTATTGTACCTTCATCAGCTGATTTTTTAGCAATGTAATCAGCATTCATTCCTACTTTTTTAAGCCACTCTTCAAAGTGTCTACCCTTAGGGTAGTAGGATAAAACATAAGTTACAGAGGGGTATGTTTTTTCCCCATCCTCATAAAAACGAGAATCATTTGTTGTAATCTGCGTAAATGTTCGATTGTATTCCTGTTTAGGAAAATTCGCTTTACGTAATATCATATAGATAATTTTAGGTTAAGGAGTGAAGAAAATGTAAATTCTTGTGCCTCCTGTATTTTATTTGTAAATAAAGCAAAACCCATGTCGGCAGGGTCTTTATCGTCTAACTCTATTACAAATAATTTTTTACCTGCTTTTAATAACTGATCAGCTATTTTATAAGTTGCCTTAATAGCATCACTATCTAAAGCTAGATAAACTTTTTTTACTTCTGATGTTACTAATTTTTGCATTAGTTTTCTTGAAATGTTTTTACCAAATAAGGGTATAGCATTTCGTTTTATAGCGATAGCATCAAATGCACCTTCACATAACACAATAGGTACATTCCAATTTATCATATTTTCAAACCCTATAAGGTTTTTATCTGAGGATGGTGCATCATATTTTCTAGATGGTTCTTTTTCAAATGAACGAGCTACAAAATAATCTAACTGTCCTTCAGCACTATGTGTAGGTATAATAATTTTATTTGCATAACGCCCATTTTCACAATACCCAATTTGATACTTTAAAATATCAACCATTGTTAAACCTCGTTTTTTAAGGTAAGCTAGGGCATGTCTAGCATGTATATCTGATTTGGTAAGGTTATATAGGGGTTTATATTCTTTAGGTAATTCTACTTTACTATCAGCTACTATAGTATCATATTTGTCTGTTGTACCTAATATTTCACTTAATTGAGTACGTTTTTCAGTTGATATTTTTAATCGTTTAAATAAACCAAATAAAGTTTTACCCTTAGCATCACAAACCCAGCAATGCCAAAAGTTTTCGTTTTTCTTATTTGGAATTAAGTTAACCTCTAGTTTTGGATTCTTATGATTACAAAATGGACAGTTAAAGGAATGGTTACCTCTAGCTGTCGGATTGCTTCTACCTAAAACGGATTGAACTAATCCAAGTAATATTTGATTAACCATTAACTAATGTTACTGCTTCTTTTCGACAAGGATATATAGTTCCATCTTCACCTTTTACTGAATACCAGGTGTTAGATACGGTTCCATATACTTCTGTTTTTATATTTACTAACTCACCTATACCTTTAGATATGATAAAATCGTATTTTACTTTATCTCCAATTTTAACTTTTTTCCTAGCCATAACCTATCTTTAGACGTGAATGTACGTTAAAGGGATGGATTGACCAAGTCTTTTCTGAAGAATTTACCTAGAATGTTGTCATTAATATATTCAGTATTCTCTAGAACGGAATTACTAAATTGATGTTTAGTTTCAAGATATGTAAGATGTTTTTTATCAAATGCAAATTCTAATATTTTTTTAGAAAATTGATCGTCTTTACCTTCTTTAACTAGTTGTTTGATTCTGTTATGTGAACCTAAATAGGTTATCCAATCAGATTCTGTTACAATTTTTTGTTTTAAGGGTGTTTTACCTCTTAAACCTTTTGTTTTCCTTTCTTCACGTAATATCTCTAAAGCCTTTTTACCTAAACGTTTATTACGTTCAAAGTATAATACTTTTTTACCTAGATATTTTTCGTTAGTTGGAATATACGTAACTTCGTAAACGAAACCAAATGTATTTTCGGGCATCTGTTCGATGCTCCCTATAACCTCTCCTTTATATAACCACATATTGTGTTTTTATTGATCGTATCTAATTACGAACGTTGTATCTACCTCATTTGAGATAGGTGTTGATTGGGCTAATTTACCAACCATTAATAATTCATTACTATCATTATAAATCCCTATAGTTGTTGCATAGGGCATAAAATCTGAACCAGTAGCAAAATCACGTAATGATCCTGAATCATCTGTAGTGATAGTAGGATTTTGGCTCATATTAAAACCACCAGCATTAACAGTACATACAATCTCATTTTCATAAATTGTATATTTGTTCTTAAATAGTATTTTATTTGGTCCTACTGTTATAGCCATAATCTATTTTTTAACAAGGTGATGCTGTATCAATTATAATACCTCTTTGTATTCTTACAAAAGTCCCAGATGTAGTTTTAAACCATCTACCTGTACTTCCTCCTAATGGGACATAAGGACTTGTAGCATAGTATATAGTTCCTGAAGGGCCTAATTTATAAGTTGTTAAAGAATTTCCGCATATCCTATTTAACGTTCTAGGATTTATATCAGCAGATGAATTTAGTGGGTATGATGAATTAGAATATCCTGAACTACCATATTGAACATTACTAAGTTCTGTTCCACAAGTTTCATATCCTACAATACGGCCAGAACTTAAAATAATATTACGTCCTCCTCTTCCTGATCCACCTAAAGGGTATCTTCCAGATATACCTGTACCTTGTAATCTGTTATCTTTATAAGAAAATGTTTGTGATCCTCCTGAAGTTGCATTTCTTTTACAAGCTGATTCTTGATCTGAGAATGATCCTCTTAGTGTATAAATACTAATTGAAGGTAATACACATCCTCCTCTACTTTGAATATATCCCTTTTTATTTACAATTAAGTAAACTCCTGTTCCAGTAAGAATGTAATTTGTAGAATTAGGAAAATTAGCCCTTGTATTATCTAAGGCATCAGCTCTAGAATTATAAAGATACCCATTTCGTCTAAAATAAGTTTTTTCTCTATAATTTACACCTGTAACAGCACAAGCACTATTTTGGTTTGAATAAGGTACTGAACCAAATTGGGTAGTGACATATGGTGTAGATGCTGGAGCAGGACCTGGACCAGGTTCAGGAGCTGGGGGAGGTGTTGGGGGTGGAGGTGGTGGTGTATTTGCTAATAATGTAAAAGTAGTATTAGTAGTTGTACCATTTTTAGGTAAAACTAATTGCCTAATATTAAAAGTTAATCCTTTATCGGGTGTAAATGTTGAACTATTATCTGAATTACCTGTAGGGTTATCATATCCTCCTCCAGTAGTATATGTTTCTTTTTCTACGCCTGAGGTTGTTCTTTGAACAAAATTTCCATAAGCACTTCTAGATCCTCCTTTAATTGTAATAGATAAATCTTCAGAACGACCATCTGAAGTCCATGCACCTGGGTCTGGGGATGTGCTATAATCATAAGTTATTGAGGTTCTTGCTGCAATTTTATAATTAGCATTTCCCCTAGTACTACGAAGGTCAACTTCCATAGCAGAAGATAAGTTATTTTTAAATATAACATTTACACTACCTGCTGCTAAAGGAGGGGGTAATAAATCATATGTAAAAGATAAAGGTGCAGAATCAGGTGATTGATCAGGACCACTACAAGAAGCAAATGCTT
>Ga0181379_1000758_pt1 | contig 15569 bp, 31 predicted proteins | sample 2SPOviralmetaG_FD_130115 | JGI IMG/M metagenome (GOLD analysis project Ga0181379, IMG submission 130115) | Marine viral communities from the oligotrophic San Pedro Time Series (SPOT) site, San Pedro Channel, CA, USA - 2 SPOT_SRF_2009-07-10 | ecosystem: Environmental > Aquatic > Marine > Strait... | reverse complement strand
GACGACGACAGTGATTTATTGGAGTTCGAAGCAGACAATGAGGATATCGAAGACGAGCAAATCGACGCTCCCATAGATCTTTCTGATGAACTAGAGATTGAATATAAATCTGATGGTGAAATTAGAAAGAAGACCTTGGGGGAGCTAAAGCGAGGAGCAGCCGGACAAGACTATATCCAGCGGCGAATGCAGGAAGTTTCTGGGTTAGAGAAAGATCTCAAAACTCAAAACGACCAACTAGCCGCACAACGCCAACAAATGTTGGATTTCTTTAATCAAGCGAAAGACCAAGGCTTGCAGGAGCCTGTTCCACCGTCCGCCGACCTGTTTGATAGCGACCCGATCGCTTACATGCAGGAAAAGCTTAAATACGACGAGAGCAAAACTCAGCATGAGGCCAAGGTCGCTCAATTAAACCAGCTTCAGATGCAGCAAAACACTGCTCACGAGGCGCGTTTACAAGAGTACACAATGAACCAAGCGCAAATGTTAACGGAAAAGCTTCCGGAGATTGCGGATCCCGACAAGGGTGAAACGATCAAAAAGGGCATTGCGGAAACAGGAGCATTCTATGGCTTTACTCCCGAAGAACTCGGATCAGTAAGGGATCATCGATACATCCTGGCGATGCATGATGCGATGCGTTATCGGCAATTGGTTCAGAAAAAAGCCAAGGCCACATCCGGTAAAAGGGAGAGCCTGGGAACTGTGAAAGCTGGGTCGAAGAAAAAAGCAAATGCATACAGCGCCAAGCAAAAAGCGAAGGTGAAAGAAAGTATGCAAAATTCTGGCTCCGTCGATGACGTAGCTAATTTTCTCTTGTCGTAACGAAAGGACAAACCAATGGCCGTAAATGCAAACACAAATAAGACGTATGACGTCTCAACAATCCGCGAGGATTTACATTCGGCAATGCTATCTCTAACGCCTACGGACACTATTTTTATGAGCACAATTGGCTTACGAAATGTCTATAACACTTACTACGAGTGGTCCGAAGTTGATCTGGCATTAGTCGATAATTCAAATCGCCAACTTGAAGCTGATGTGCTTGGTAACAGTGCACCTACGAATGCCGTTCGTAAGGGAGGATATACCCAGATATCCGCTAAAGTGAGCGAAACTTCATCAACGGCAAACGCTGTGAACGGGGTTGCTTCCGCGCAGACTATCGCAAAGCAAGTTGCTTACAAATTGCAGGAATTAAAAAGAGACATGGAGTCACTTTTATTGCAGAACACCAGTGCAAGCGCTGGAACGGCTAGCGCTGCAAGAGCGACTGCTGGTTTACCAGCTTACCTAACCTCAAACGTAAATCGTGGAGCAACTGGAGCTAGCGGCACAACATCAGGAACTGGCGAAGCTGGTTTTGTAAATGCTGCCGCTACTGACGGGACACTTCGCCCCATGACTGAGGCTCTTCTTCAAGATATCGTAGCTAAATGCTGGAACGCTGGGGCCACACCAACAATGGTGATGTGTGGTTCTGCTCAAAAGCAGAAAATTTCGACCTTCACTGGTAATGCAACTCGTTTTAAAGCGGCAGAAGATGCGAAATTAAGTGCTGCGATTGACGTTTTCATATCCGATTTTGGGGAAATGCAAGTGGTGCCTAACAGGTTGATGAGAACCAGGCAAGTATCCAGTGTTGACTATACACCGGACGTGTTTGTTTTGGATCCGACACACGCGGAAGTGGTTTACTTGCAAACTGCTAAGCAAGAAGCGTTGGCTAAAACCGGTCTGTCAGAGCGTAGATTAATTTCCTGCGAATATGGCCTCCAGGTAACTTCGCAAAAAGCCCACGGAATTATTGCGGACGTAAACGCAGCATAAACTTTGGTGGGGCAGAAATGCCCCATCCTCAATATTTAAAAGTACCAGATATGGAAAGCTGTTATGAAAATTGAAATTATTACCGATCGAAGACCTTGGATTGCAGGATCTCCATCCCAAAAAGGTGATCGCGTTGAAGTAAACGATGATGAGGGCCAAGCACTGTTAGATGCTGGTTTTGCCGTCGAAGTAAAAATCAAACGAGCTAGGACTGCGAGCGGCAAGCTCCAGGCAGATGACCCCTCTACCCCCGACGTTAATGAGGCTTGGTCAGACGGCAAAGGTCCAAAGAAAAAGAAAGTTAAGAAATGAGCGTACAAACGAAATATTTTGATGAGGACGGCAAAATAATTATTAACCGTAGCCAGGACGTTCAACGCATTTTGGACTTTAACAAAGAGCGCAACATCGACGGGCATAATCCTAAATCAGGCATGAGGCTGGCCGGTTCTATACCGTTTGTCGTGGTTGAAATGTGGATGCAAGAATGTGGCGCTAAACTGGGCAGCCAGGAGCTGAACGAGTACATTAAAAAGAAATTAATGTCCGGCGATTACAGCAAGCTATTAGCTAACGGGTATTAGTATGGATAAGCGCACAGTCCAGTCAGCTCACGCCAGGATCGATGTCGTCGAGAAAGACATGGTGGAGGTCAAGACTGAGCTTCGCATACAGCTCAAGGATCTCTACGTCCGCACAAAACGTACTGAGCAGATCCTTTGGGCGGCAGCCGGCTCGATCATCGCCTTGCTCATTGCGGTATTAATGAAGGTGGGATGATGGAAAATTTTAAGATCCCTTTGGTGTTAGTGATCGCGGTTGCGGCCCAGTTGGTGGGTGCGGTATTTTGGGGCTCAAATATACTCCGAGATATCAGTGACAACACTGCCAGGACAGACGAGCTGATTGAGATATTGTTGGATACTGAACAGGCACTTGAGGAAACAGAGGAAAGCCTTTCAGAGGTGGACGACGAAATTTGGCAGGACATGGAAAACCTGGTCAAACTGCAAACTCAAATTATTAAAATGCAAGCTCGTATATCTATCCTGGAAAAAACAGTAGAATTTACTCGACGCGATGGGATGTAACGATGGATCCTATCACGGCTTTCAGCGCTATTTCCGCTTCTTTAAAAGCCGGTAAGTCCATTATGAATATGAGCAGAGAACTTTCCAATTTTATGGACAGTTGCGACAACGCCAAAAAGTCTCACGAGAAAAAGAAAAGCAGCATGTTTGCTAGTGCCAACGAAGAAGCAATGGAAACATTCATGCAACGCCAGGCAGCTATAGATAGTGAAGAGCGGCTTCGTGAGCTAATTATTGGGCTGCGCGGATACAGTGCTTACCAGGATTTGTTAAAGCTTCGACGGGAAATATTAGCCGAACGCAAAGAGCAAGAACGTGAAATGGCTGTGGAGCGACAGCGGCGAAAAGAAAATGCCGAAACCGCATTTATATTAGTTGTCCTAGTAACGTTGGCAGTTGCATTTGCAATGCTGGTTTTAATTTACCTGGACATTATTGATCCAAAAAAATGGGGAATTTAGAATGACAGAGTTTGATAAGTTAGACAAAAATGGCAACGGCAGCTTGGAAAAAGATGAGTTTAGAGCTCTGGATATAGAAGACCGCCGGTTAAAAATCCATGACAACGATGAGAAGCGCAACACGGAAAGATTGCTAGTTAAGGCATGTTGCGCGGGGATGCTTTTGTATCCTTTTATAATTCTTTTAGCATCAGTTTTAGGCTTTGATACCGCCGCGTCATTAATCACCGATATTGCAACAGTTTATTCAGTGGCAGCGTCAACAGTTGTCGTTGGATATTTTGGATTTAACACACTGAAGGATAAGCAACAATGATAGGAATTTTGGGTAGCGTAGCCAACCTAGCTACAACTTTTATTGATAGCAAAGCAAAGATTAAACAAGCTGAAGCAGAGACAAAAATGAAGCTCGCAACAGGTGAAATCACCTGGGAACAATCAGCAATTGAGGCGAGTAATAACTCGTATAAAGACGAGCTGTGGACCGTGGTTTTTGTCATAATTTTGGGTGCCAATTTTTTTCCAGCATTTCAAGAACCAATGAGACAAGGCTTTGAGAATTTGGAGCAATGTCCGGACTGGGTTGCCTGGGGGATGTATGCCTCAATAGCTGCCAGCTTCGGAATTCGCGGAATAAAAGGATTTAAAAGATGAAAGATAATTGGAACGATTTTTTCGAAATGCTTATTAAGCATGAGGGTGGTTTTACTGACAATAAACTTGATAAAGGAAACAAGGAAGACGGCCACGGCAACGAGGGATCTACTATGCTGGGCGTCACTGCTTACAACTGGGCGCGATACACCGGCAAGCCAGCGCCTAAAGATGTTATGAGAAAATTGACTAAGGAAGACGTGAAGCCGTTTTACGAAAAAAACTACTGGACGCCGATACGCGGAAACGATCTGTATAGTGGCCTCGATTATAGCTGCGCTGACATGGCCGTGAATGCCGGCGTTTCTAGGGGTGCCAAGCTCCTGCAACGTGTCTTATCTGTAAAAGCTGATGGGAAGATTGGTAATCAGACCCTCAAGGCAATGCACGACCACCAGCCTAAAGAGCTGATCGAAAAGTATTACGACGCTCGCGAAGGGTTCTATCGAAAGCTTAATGATTACAAAACTTTTGGAAAAGGCTGGTCCAGGCGTAATAAAGAAACCCTGGAAAAATCTTTGTCGATGATAAGTTAAAAGGAGCCCTACTGGGGCTCCTCTAAATCATATAATAGTTTTAAAGTTTTTCTTTTTTCGTGATTAAGTTTTTTGATAAGCGACAATTTAAATCTATCTCGCAATTTACTTAATTGAGCATGAATATCTGGCTCGTCACAAAATAAAGAAGCATAATCATCTAACGCCTGGAAGACATCTTTAGTCTCGCTGATCGTTAGTTTCACTGTTTTCCTCCTTCTCGTCTTTATGTTTGAAATATTTCTTTAAACAAAGCTTTTGTATTGTCGCCATCAGTCGCTCCTCGGCAATCCGTACTCTCTGATTACTCGCCCGACGTGCGACAGAGAGATGTTTAAATAGCCGGAAATTTGAGCCCTGGTATTACCTCGCTTAATCATTTTATCGACGCGCTCAGCCGTTTTGCTTAGAACCTCCAGCTCTGGCCTACTGTCCACAACCATCCCCCACTTTTTGCGGAGCCTCCGGTTTGCTGCTTTGGCATCTTCTTTCATTCTGGATAGCGGATCCATTTCATTTTTCATGGTCGTCCTCCGCTAAAGTCCAGTAAGGTTTGTTACGATAAAATTTTTGTGTGACATAACCCTTGTCGATTAATGTTTGGACGATTGGATAAATGCTCTGCCGGCTGGCTCGCTGCTTGCAAACCTGGGTTCCGTCAACTTGACCCGACGCCATATCCTTTAACGTCGGGCTTCGATGCTCCGGAAACCGTCTGTAGAACTCGCAGAAGTAATCGTAAATTTCCTTCTGTGGTTTTGTCAGTGGATGTCTAATGGTACACCTCCTGGTCTCGCGTAAGCTGCACGTCAACTTGTGTGCCGTCGTCGGAGATGGAAACCTTGAGATTTTCCGTTTCGACTTGGTTAAGGCCCAGAGCAACCATTCCTTCCGCTAAAGTTTCTGTGGCCAGCTCTCGTATTGTCTCCCACTTCCCGACGTTTGCCAGGGCGGAGGTTACGTTTTCTATGAGCTCATTTACATGGGTTTTATAATCAGGATCTAAAGTGCCTGGTTGACCATCTTGAAATTTATATTTCTTTAGTGCCATCCAAACCCCCTCGCCGCCAACAACCATAGATAGCCTATGGCAAAGATACTCGTGGCAGCGAGGACGTCTTCGATTATTCTGATTATTCTGTTTATTCTGTTTGTTCTGATTAGGCTAATCAGGCTGATCAGGCTAATCTGTTTTTCTGATACATTAGAATACTTCAATATAATATATATTATGCGCATACCCCTAACGTAGTCAGAAAGCCGCTTATATTTTATTGGCATATCGCTCTCCTCATGTTGTTATATGTACCAGATACCTTTTTAGGAGTACCCACTACGGTTTAAATGTCGTCGTTAAGCTCTTGATCGTTGGCGAGGTCTTCAAACCCCAGTGTATTCACCCGATGGTCATTACCATTGATGTACTCATATCTTTCCGCTCCGCGTTCCCGAGGATCTTGTGGAGAGATCTGGCCGAACTGGTGGTTCATTTCCACCAGCAAATTTTGAGCTAGCGTGGTTCGATCTGAGCCACGCATAGAATTGGACTGTTCGATCTTAGCAATCCGGTCGGCGTATTCCCGTAATATGTTCGCTGCCTTGGACACATGGCTGGGATGCCACATTGGGATTGCAATTCTTCGCTTCCACTGCATCATGCCGGCGCTGAGCTTGTACATCGTCTTGTTCAATTTCAGCTTACGCGGCTTTTCAGTGTGGTAGTTGATCTTCATGTCTTCCTCCTGTCCTGAGATTGTAGTGGTTTTGTCTCGGTTGCAATACACCTTAACCTTACACAGATGTGTCAACTAAGTTTACACATTCATGGTCATCATTGAGGCTCTTTAGATACTTCATGCTGCTTGTTAAATACGACAGTTCAGCCGAGTAATATGTGTCAGCAAGCCAGGTGCAATACTTGACGTAGAGGTCTACTAGTATGGGCTTTGCAGTAATCCTACGTTGTCCTTTAATTCGACTAACTGAAATCCAATTAGCGTCTTCACACTCTTTTATAAAACCCTCAACAGATTCCCTAGATGCAACACCTTTGTTTACAAGTTCTCGTACAGTAACTGTGCGATTATACATTGCGGCTTGAATTAAAAGACAGTGAAACTTTCTTTTTTTAACTGACGATAAAACGTATTCTTTTATTTTTTTTTCTTCGTTGCTGGATGTTTCCCTGTCACCCATTATAATACCAATTTCAATTTCTAAGTTTTTCTTTGCCCATGATTTAGCTAATTCATCTTTGACATTATCTACACAACAATTTTCAATTTTTGCGTCCATTTTCATTTTAATTCTCCCTGTCTTTTCAATAAATTTTTTACAGTTTGAGAATACCAAATCCCTCGGACTTCCCTGTTTTCTTTTCTTCGTTGGGCTGGCGTCGGCACTTCCGCCGCGTTGAGCTGCCTGGCTATTTCAGACATATTCATACCCTGCTTGAGGTAACTCTCAATGAGCCCCCACACTTCCTGGTCGCGCTCCCTGGCAAGTCGTGCCTGGGCCTCGTTACCTAATCGATCTGTCTCCGCCTTGTTGTCGTGAAGACCGAGGCTCTCTATTATTTTGCCCGATCTAGTCTTCACGGGCTTGCCCTGTTTTAACAGTGACTTTATCTCGTCCAGGGCAGCCTTAGACTTGGCGGCCAGCCTGGTGCGCTGCTCGTCGGCCTGGGCGCTAATGATAGCAATCGAGGATCCGTTGACCCTGGGCTCGTCGGTTACAACAAATTCTATTCCGTATTGGTCCGCCTGGTACGCGAGCCAACCCAGAGATTGCCATCGTTTCGCAAACATTCCTGACAGGCTGGCGACCGCAAACGTCGCCTGGTGCTTCCGGCAAAAGCGAGCGCACTTCATTAGCATCACGCGATCCTCGGCGTCGTATTTTTCGTTGCCAGGCTTCTCCGGAAAAAAGTCGATCCTCGCGGCGGTGTTCAGAAAATACTCTGTGATGGCCGTGCGCTGACGGGCCTGACTTTCTTTGTCGCCACCGACAATAAAGGCCCCTACTCGCATGATTTGCACTCCAATATTTCGATCTTCTCGCCGCCGTCGATGACGTGATCCTCCCAAGTATATTCGAAAAATTTTCCCAAGTTATTATGTATGCAGTAATCAACCGCTTGCTTATAAGTTCCAACAAATATAATTTTCTTGGTGTTTTTATCAACTACTTTTCTGATGCCGGTCATTTTTTCATAACCTCAAGTAGCTTTTCTTTTGCCTTTTGCAGGGCAATTAAATCCGCCGGCGTGTATGCTGAAGAGCCCTCGCACTCTTCTTCCATTTCATTCACTCCAAGCTCTAATTCGCGGATGCTGTCGAGCAGCATTTTTGCTTCTATTTTGTTAATATCAATTTTCATTGCTTCCTCCATACTGTCCACAAGCTGGGCGTCGAGGGATACACTTGAACAAGCTTGGCGACGGCGCTCCCCTGCCCGTGCAGTTCGTCAATCGCGTCGCGCAACTTGACTGCATGGTGAGCCTTTAAGCCCTCCACGCAATCGCCTGGTTTCATCTGCCGAGCCGCCGCGAGCTGCGCCTGGTTCGGCAATGGTTTGCGAGTGATTTGAAAGTTCATTGCATTGCCTCTCTTTCACGTTGGATCGTCAGACCCTTTTTGAGCATTTCTTTGGCTTCGCTTTTGTCGCCTCGAATAAGTGTGTCGAGTGACCAACTAACCCAGCTCGCTGCTTCTGGTGCCAGGAGCTCAGCGGTAAACTCTGGGGCTTCCTTAATGACGGGAGCTGATGCAGTGGGAGCTGATGCCCCTACCCTGTTTTCCGACAGGTAATTAATGAGCTCCTGCTTACTGGTTGGAACTTCGACCTCGGTCCAATCTCTGGGCGCGTTGCGCTGGGCGTCCTTCTGGGTTCCAAACCATTCGCCCTGGCTGCTTACATATAATCTCATGACTGCACCTCTTTGCTTTCGTTAAGTTTGTTGATCGCAGCAACCATCTGAGTGTGGCTACCATCAGTTACGATGACAACCTTATCTTTGTTCATCCAGTTACGGCTGTAATGCGGATGGTAATAGCCTTGATAGCAATCCCATTCGTCATCTATCTCTTGCTTGTCGTAAGAGCTAAAGTAATCGACCCAGGCTTCACCTTCGTCGCAAATTAAGTGGTAATACTTCTTAGTCATGACTGTCTCCTTTTTGTCTCGTTTCCGTCTTCTTTACTTAGATATCAGTTGCTAGCATATTTACAAGTACCACATATGATTTAAATGTACGAAAAATATAATTAATTTTAGAGAGAATAAGAAAAGCATGGAAAATCAGAGAGTTGCGGTATTTCTGCGCGTCGAAAAAAAATACGCTGAATGGCTAAAAAAACAGGCAAACGAGCAGAAACGCACGATCTCATCTCAATTCGAGGTGATTTGCGAACAAAACATGGAGCAGCAAGATGAGCAGATATTATTGCGGAATTGACCCAGGCTACCGCACTGGCGGTGTTGCCCTGGTAAACGGTGATTGGGCCGAGGTTCACGACCTCCCTATTTGGACTGATGGCGGCGTAAATACGCTGGAGCTCAGCCACATATTAAACAGCGTTCCAATCGATTTTCTAATAGTGGAGAAGCAGGGTGCCAGGCCGATGCAAGGGGTTTCATCCGCCTTTAAACTTGGCGTCGGATATGGGCAAATTTTAGGCACCCTAGCTCTCCTTCAAATGAAGTACGCCGAGGTGACGCCTGGGAAATGGAAAAAGGCAGCATCAGTGCCGGCAGATAAAGACGGCGCGAGAAGGATTGCGACCAGGACGTTTCCAAAGCTAGCCGCCCAGCTCAGCCGCAAAAAGGACGAACACAGAGCCGAAGCGCTGCTCATGGCTAATGCTGCCAGGCTCTTCGAATGAGCGATGTATTCGCCACCATATCGCTGCTCAAGCACAAGCTGGAAGCGTTGGAAGTAGATCTCCAGCGGCCTCCTGACAGGCCCACGGCAACGCATCGTGTCCAAGGCTGTATCGCCCTGGTCGAAATAATGGAACGACAGATGAAAGAAGAAAAATGAAACCAGGTATTTATACAGACATCTCAAACGCAGATTATCACGCAACAACAGCAATTAACGCAAGCTTCTTAAAGTCATGGGTGCTCTACTCTCCGTTTCACGCAAAGCACGGGAAAAATGACATAAATAAAATCGTTGCCGACCTGGGAACTGCAACGCATTCAATGGCTTTGCAGCCGGAGTTAAACCTGGTGGAAATGTCTACCGAGAAAACCAGGGCAACCAAGGCATATAAAGAGGATGAGGCCAGGTGTATTGAGGAAGGTAAAGTCCTGCTTCCTGAGAAAGATTATAAGATGGTCTTGGGCTTGATTTACGGAATTGACGGAGTAACTGAAGACGGCAATTATCTTGGCGGATTGATGGGCGATCCGCACTGCAAAAAATTGCTGACAGAAAAGGACAGGGTTTGCGAGGCGTCGATCTTCGTAAATGACCCTAACACCGGCCAACTCCTAAAAAGTAGGCCCGACATATTTAGTGAAAAATTGGGGATGATGGGCGACGTGAAGACGTGCCAGGACGCATCACCCCGTAAATTTGGACGCGAGATTTTTATGCGTGGCTACCACTTGCAAGCCGCTCATTACCTGATCTGCGCCGAAGAGCATGGCTTGAAAATTAAAAACTGGGGTTTTCTAGCCGTGCAAAAAACTTGGCCTTACTTGGCTCATTTCCACATGCTGGACGAATACGTCTTGGATTATGCCAAGAAGATTTGTCGTGCAGCTTACGCGGACATGCAAATTGCTGAAGAAGCCGGTGTTTACAGTACCAGGTGGCCAAGTTTCTCAACTCACGAACTCCCAGAGTATTTAGACAATTAAAGAGGTAATCTATGCAACTAAAAGACAATCAAATGCGGTTCACTAATGTCGAGGTCTTATGGCCCCGATTAGATATGCCGTACAAGCAAAACAGTGCGACCGGCCAATGGGAAAAGTGCCAGTCGATACTTGATGAAGATGGCAAATACGAAGTCATTATTAAATTACAGCCGGAGCAAGCCGAAGAAATGGCCGCCAAAATGAGCGCCATGTTTAAGGCAGATTTTCCCGGGAAGCATTGGCTGATAAAAGTGCGTGATCCAGAAACGGGCGGCGATAACGACGTGCCGGTCAAAAAATGGCAGGATCTATTTAAAGAAGCGGACGACGGTCGGTTCCAACGCAAGCTGCAAATCAAAACATACGGAACGCCAACCACTAAACCTAAAATTTTTGATCAGCATTTTGAGGAAATCGGTATTAAAGAACGTGAGCCCGAATTCGAAATGACGACGGGAAGCATGGTCAATTGTGTTGTCGATTTGAAGTCGTGGACCTACGGAGGCAAGCACGGAATAAGCACTCGCCCAGAGGCGTTTATGGTTCTTACAAGAGCTGAGCGTAAGCCTCCACCGGAGCCAGCGCAAAAGATCGATTACTTTGGAGATCTCGCGCAGCCAAAAGAAAAGTCCGAGGGGGCTCAAATTTTTGGTGACATGGAAGTGCCAACAACTCCGGAACCAATGGGACGAGCAACCATCGAGGCAGCGAGCCCGTTTCCAGATCCGGAGAAAAAAGAGGACATTAAAGTTCATCCGTCGGTTGATGGCGGCGAGCCTGACGAGATACCCTTCTAGATGCCTGACTTTCCCAAAGCACATTGGGCCGAGTGGAGCGAAACGATTATCAATCGATATTCGCTCCGCGAGGGGCCGCCTGGGGAGCACCACGGAGCCTGTCCCAGTTGCGGACACAAAGACTGGCCCTCGACCAGGTTCTGGATCCACGAGCGTGACGGCCTGGTAAAGTTCCATTGTCGGCAGTGCAATTCATTTGAGGATATCGTGTCGATTTTGGAGCACGACGGATGCTGGCCGTTGATGGAGAAAAAGCGGCCAGAAATCAAACTAAAGCAAACCGGTAAGGATTACTTTGCCAATGTTGTGCCTATGCCCAAGCAGGAGGATCCGCCAGTGCAGTTCGACCCGTATACGCCTTACCATGAAAGAAAAGGTGTTGAGCTCATAGGAGCGGTCCTGGAGGGCTCTGACGTGGTGGTGCCGTTGTTCAATACTAACAGGGAACAGGTCGGGCACCAGCGTATCAATCCGACAGGCGATAAGCGCTTCAATCCTGGGCTCAAAAAGGATGGCGGTGTGTTCGGGGTCGTCGGTAAATTAGATTTCACGGGCAAGTGCTTTGTCAGTGAGGGATGGGCCACTTCAGTATCGGTCCACATGGCAAGCGATCACACGCCGGTTATCTTTGCGCTCGACGCGGGGAACCTGGCGACCGTATGCAAGGCGCTGCAAGAAACATGGCCGGACATGGAGCTAGTCATAGCAGCCGATAACGATGCAAACCAGAAAGGCCAGGACGCAGCCAAGAGCACGGGATTACCCTGGACGGCTCCAGCAATGCCAGACACAGACTGGAACGACTTACACCAGGCGCAGGGGCTCCAAGCCGTGGCGACGGGGCTGAAGACACTGAAGCGACCGGAGAGCTTACTCGATGAGCTCGTGTGGATCGGCGACGCGCAGCCAATGCTCCAGTCAAACTATCTAATAAAGAACTGGCTGGGCTCTAAACAAATGATGGTGGTCTACGGTCAGTCAAACACCGGTAAGTCGTTCTTCACCCTGGACATGAGCTACCACATTGCAGCCGGTCGAGAGTGGCACGGTCACAATGTCAAGCAAGGCGTCGTTCTATATTATGCAGCGGAGGGCGGCAGCGGCTACCTTAACAGGGCTCGCGCTATCCAGGACCATTACGGTGACGAGAACGTTCCCCTGGCTATCAGGCCCTGCCCTGTCAACTTGCTGGATCCAGAAGCAGATCTGCCGAAGCTCCTGGCGCAAATCGATATGGTCAAGGAGCTGCACGGAGAGATTGCTCTTATTGTTGTTGACACGTTGTCCCGGGCGCTGGTCGGGGGTAACGAAAACGGGCCAGAAGATATGACTGCCTACATTGCCAACAGTGACGCGCTCCGTGAGCACGGCCAGTGTAGCGTTTTGTCAGTACATCACTCCGGCAAAGCTACAGATTTAGCCCGTGGCCATTCTAGCCTTAGAGCTGCGACTGACACTGAAATAGAAGTGAACGTCGATGAGGTAAGCGGCATCCGCTTCGCTAAGACAACTAAGCAACGGGAGATCGAGGGAGGCCGTGAGTTCGCCTTTGAGCTGGAGACAGTTATCCTGGGCGACGATGAAGATGGCGACAGCGTGACGAGCTGCTACGTCCTGCCGGTGACTGAAGAGCGTAAGCAAGAAGCCAAGGTTAAGCTGAGCCCAAGCGCAAAGGTAATTTTTGAATGCTTTATGCAATTGCAGGGCGACAACGTCGGTAAAGTTAATCCAGGCGGCACCGGATATCCGGAAAGCGGAACCAGGCATATGATCAAAGTTGCCGATCTTCGAAAGCATTTCTTAGGAAAGAATACCGCAACAAACGAAAGCCAGGCGTTTAAAAGACCATTCGATAAGCTCGTGTTAGAGGGGCAAATAGCCGTCAATGACGGGTTTTGCTGGTTGACTGCGAGAAAGTACAAGTTATGAGCGGAATACCAACCGATACCAGCAATAGTGTGATGTCTAAGTACCTGATTGTTATACATAAAGTATTACTAAATGGTATAATTGGTATCGGTTGGTATACTTATTGGTATCGGCAACGCCAACTATACCACCACTACCAAATACCTTTAGGTATTGGTAGGTTGGTAGGGTTGCTCGGTTTGGTATGGATATGCTGACCGAGGAGGATCTCAAAAGGTTGGAGTGGAAAGCTCCCGATTACGGAGAGATGACCGAAGCGGATTTCGTTCGTTTATTAAAAGCAGTCACAGATCTGGTGGAGCTGGAAGCGATCGCTAATCGGAAAAGACATCTCAATATGTCGGACCTGAGAAGCTGGAACAACTTCCAACGCCAGGCAATTCTGCATCGTAAGTGGGAAATAGAAAATGGACGAGGATAAGATGCGCGTCCAAATGATGGAGTTCGAACGCAAGCGAGCGAAGATAGGATTACGAGCTGCCCTTCCCGACGATAAGAAGCGCAGGAGAACCAGGGAACCATTGTCCAGGTATGAGTTGCACGTCCTGACCTTCATGCGAGCCGAGGGGACCTTAGATCTCGTGACGTTGGCAGGAGCGATGGACGAGACAAAGCAAGAGATGTTGGAGCAGCTCCATCAACTGATCGATCGAGGTTACGTCAAGGTGGTGAGTGATCGAGGTTACGCGAAATACAAAGCAAGAGGTAAAGATGAACTATAAAACAATTTTAGACAGAGCCAATAATATCCTGGTGGACCGTGAGGACAGCTACGGAGACGCTCGACCATTGCACGAGACAATAGCTACCAGGTGGACATCAGTCATCCAGGACAAGTTAAAGCCTGGCGAGAAGCTGACAGCTCACGAGGTTGCTCGGATGATGGCGGAGCTCAAAGCTTCACGGATGGATGCCAATGGCTTTCACGAGGATAGTTTGATTGACCAGATTAACTACCTGGTAATTGCTTATCGATTGCAAATGGATGACGTGTAATTTTGGTGGGCTCGGAGATTTGTTGTAATGATTAATCATTACCTCGATAAGGCTAACGTTTCCTCCCTGTCGTTAGCCGCAAACTGGCAGCGCGAGGTCCTTCTCCCAAAGTTCTTTTGCTCTCGCGCTGCCCTCTTAACCACGCTTCGACACTCGGCGACAGGGTCGCGCACACGCGCACACGCGAGGCAGGAATTAACATAATGTAAATTATGCGAAATAGGATAATCTTATGCAAATGCTGATTAGCTCAATGATATCAATAGGTTACGCGATCTCGAACCAGATCCGAAATGCAATGGAAACCGAAAATGTCGCAAATAGAACAAAAATGACCCCCCCCCTCCAGATTTTTGGCCCCCGCCCCTGGACCAGGTCGAGACACACATGAACGCCAAAATTTGGCGAGATAAAACCAAATAGGATAACAATAGAAGAACAGGAGTTTCACATGGCAGGAAGACCAAAACGTCGCCAGGCATTGGAGAAGATCGAAACCAGAGGTGGCGCAGATTACCTCCAAGATTTTCTCATGTCTGGCGGCACCATTAGCAGCCTGGCAAAAGAGCTAGATCTCAACCGAGGCTACCTACACCGGCTGCTCATCAATCACGACGAGTACAGCAAAGCGATTGAGGCTATACGAGAAAAAGCGGCGGACGCCCACGCGGAGAAGGGCTTCGAAATTTTTGAAAATTTAGCGAATGAGCGGCAAATGGAACGCGACCTGGCGGACGATGGATCCAGGACAAAAGAGCTCAACCAGGTAGACGTTGCTATTGCCAGGGAGAAAGCCAGCCAACATCGATTTGTTGCCCAGGCTTGGAACCAATCGAGATACGGAACTAAGGCCGGCCAGACGGAGGTCACGATCTCCCTGGGCGACATGCACCTCGATGCTTTGCGAAAAATGAAGACTATTCCGGACGCCACGAAGGTTATCGAAAATGACGACTAATTTCATGGAAGAGTTTGTCGCGACGTATCAAGACGATCCGGTTAGGTTTGTCCAGGAGATCCTTGGAGTTGAGCCTTTTGACTACCAGGCAGAATTCTTGCGAGAGGTTGCCTCACCTACTAGACGCCTCTCGGTTCGCTCGGGTCATGGAACAGGAAAATCAACAACTGCGTCCTGGGCGATGCTATGGTTTTTGATGCTCAAGTTTCCCTGCAAAGTCGTTGTGACGGCCCCCACTAGCTCGCAATTATTTGACGCGATGTTTTCCGAGCTAAAGAGATGGATAGGAGAATTGCCCAAGGAGCTGCAACAATTGCTTAACGTGAAATCTGATCGTGTGGAGCTTGTAGCTGCACCGGCTGAAGCTTTTATCTCTTGCCGGACGGCGAGAGCTGAGAACGCTGGGGAGGCCCTGGCAGGGGTTCACTCCGACAACGTGCTTT
>Ga0181379_1000753_pt1 | contig 15593 bp, 7 predicted proteins | sample 2SPOviralmetaG_FD_130115 | JGI IMG/M metagenome (GOLD analysis project Ga0181379, IMG submission 130115) | Marine viral communities from the oligotrophic San Pedro Time Series (SPOT) site, San Pedro Channel, CA, USA - 2 SPOT_SRF_2009-07-10 | ecosystem: Environmental > Aquatic > Marine > Strait... | reverse complement strand
TCCCATTCTAAAATAGGTTTTCTTTCTTCGGGGGGTAGGATTTTCTCAAATTGAAAATCGTCTGGATTGAACGCCATTTCTACTAGAATACCTTTTTACTATTTAGAACGCTTTGATCATCCACTTGGTCCACACATAAGGTGTAACAATTGGAACTTGATCTGAGGGTGAGAATGAAGGAATAGGAATCAACTGTTTAGTTTGTTGTAATGTAAATGTACCAGGAAGAACTTGGATACCAACATCTAAAGCAGAAAATTCTAGATCAACAGAACTTTGAATACCACCAGAGAAACTAGAAAGAGCAGCACTAGCAGTACCACCAGTTTCATTATTACCATAACCAAAGATGAGCTCATCATCAATAGCAGTTAGTGAAACATAGTGGTTATGTTTTAGTTTGTTGACAGGATTATAAGATTTAATAGTTACCGTTTTATCAGGAATGTCAACTGAACCAAGGAATTTAGTAATATTATCGCTACCAAATGCTCCAGTATTACCAGTAAATGGTTTGTTGTTTATGTCGATATAGTTATCAATATCATTATATTCAGCAGTACCAATACCATTTTGTACAACATCAACCTTACCAAATGTACCTATATCGTCAGTACCCTGAAGACCTGGCGTCATACCATTACTCCAATCATCTTTACTTCCATCCCACCACTCAGGTTCGGACGAGGTACATACTGTTGATCCAGGTAGATTTTCACTCCTTAGTTCATAATCTTGTAAACCATATCCCCACAAGTTAATATTGATCTGCCCCTCGCTAGTAAAACTAGCAGAAGGAGTACCGACAGCTCCCGAAGCTGCTAAGGGTGATGTGACTGTACCACCATATCCACCTTGACCACCCCAGTTAATTCTACCTTTAAATTTACCTGGGTCAGATTGTCCAGTGATTAAATCGTGGAAGTGTAAAGGTGTATCATAAATTTTTTCAGCATCTATTCCAACAGGACATGTTGTTTTGCCTGATGTAAAGAACTCAATTAATCCACCAACATCAGAATATCCAGTAGTAGATACCTGAGCAATACCAAAATAATCAGATTCTTGTGCTGGTTGACCAGTAGCAGGAGTAATAACCTGTTCTAGTTCATCAACACCAGGATCACCAATAGTATCTACAAACCACATGCCACCAAATGCTCCTGGTTCTTCATTGCCAGGAGCTCCTGATTGTTTTGTTGCTTTAAAACTAGGAACTAATCCAGGTGATGATTGAGCATTACCATCGATAACACCAGTTCCTTTGACATATTTATTTCTATAATCAGGAACTCTAAAGTATACATCACCACCAACATTTTTAGCACCATAATCATATTCTAACACAGAGAATAGCAATGGATATTCTGCTGGATCGTAATATGAACCATCACAATATACGAAACTCGGGAATCTAGAGTCTGGTTTGCCATCAAGTTTACCCCAGAAGTTAGACTCAGTGCCATCTTGGAATACAGGCATAATAGCACCAACAGGTAGTCCATCAAATTTAGTATTAATCCTGATCTGTTGACCACTAAATGTATTACCAATATACTTACATGGAGTAATAGAACTGTACCACTGACTACGAATAGGATCTTGTACAGAAGCAGGTGTTTGAACAGAGTATCCAGCTACGAAAGAACCAGCAAAAATAAACGCTGTTCTTGTGAATCCAGGGATGTCGGAAGATCTTAATCTAATGGTAAATTGTGTGCCATTTGTTACATTTGCTTGATTACCTACAGTATATGAATTATACCCAGTACCACCAACATTAATTTGTACTCCATTTGTTCCATACAAACCAATAGTAATACCATTAGATAGACCAGAAATTGTAATAGTTTCTGCTGCTTCAGTAAATGATCCTGGACCACTAGCAAGTTGTGAAGCAAACGCAAAGTCATTGGGATCTGTACCAAATTGACCAGCAGTAATTACACTCCATGGTGTCTCAAAGAAACCTGCTGTAGAATTAGCAAGACCTAATTTTGTATTGAATACCCTAGTTTCACCAACAACACCACTGGTTGTGTATGCTAGTGCCAATGTATCAAAGTTATTGATCTTAGTGGTTGTAACACCAGCACCTAAATTAACACCATTCTTGATAATTTGTGCTAGGTCAGTGTTAGCACCTTGATCACCAGCACCTTGCTCAACAATAAAGTCAACTTCAGTTCCAAGACCTTGTATTAACTCAGTATTACTTTCATATGGTGTTAGTAAATCGGCACCAACTTTATAAATCCAAGTATATGTATCTGGTGTTGAATCTGCTTCAACAGCAGTAGTAACAACCCAATCTACAGAATCGCCATTTCCAACTGTAACTTCAGTTGTAACAGCAGTAAAGAAATCAGGAGATGATGTTAATCTAATTTTGAATGTTTGTCCATTTGTTATGGTAGCACCAGGAACACCAGGAACATAAGTCCCGCCATTTACACTAATCTCAGCACCAGCACCAACAGATGTAATAGTTACAGGAACAGTAATTCCCGAAACTGTAATCTCCTCACTTTCTACTAGAGTAGAATTTTGTACATTATCAAGAGCTTGTAAGAAAAATGGGTTTGGAATAGAATCTGGTGGTGGTCCAGTATTAATATCCCAGAAAGCACTGGCATCACCAACAACAACTTCAGCAGTATATGTTGTAAAAAATTGATTTCCTGTAGTTGCCTGTACTTGTACATATTGACCATTACCTATTAGAGCAGAAGGTACATATGATCCACAACTAGAAGCAGATGAACTAGAACAAATTCTAACCGCTGAGGTGAAACCAGGAGAAGTTACAGAAACATCAACTTCACCAGTAATACCAGTAATCTGTTCAATACTAGATTCAACAGTCTCTTGTATATTTGCTCCATCATATGGGGAGAAACCATAAGGATCTGGCGTTGTATCTTGCTGAGAATACTCAATATAAACAGCACCTTCTTCACCTGCTGCTGCACCTTGACCAGTTACTGTTGATGCGCCTAATGGTGTACAGTATGTGGTGTTGTAAAAAGCACCACCACCATTACCACCAGTAGCATCTAGATCATCGGATTGTAGTGTTACCCCATTCTCCGTGTAAGTATTAATTAGTGTTCCAGCAGATCCATCATATCCACCACCGCCGCCACCAGGACCACCACCTTGACCAGTTCTATCAGGAGCATCATCACCTGATATGCTTATATTAACTGTTGACGTGCTAACACTTCCATGTCCATTATAATTGCCGTATTGAATACTTAATGGTGTAGAAACATCGTTACCAGCGCCGCCGCCGCCACCGCCACCGCCTACCATGGCAATCAATGTACCATCACTTAAAGTGACAGCAGATGCTCCACCACCACCGCCACCAGCACCAGAAGGATCGCCTGATCCAGAGTTGCCGCCATCACCACCATAAGCATAACCGAATCCACCAGTTCCGCCACCAGTTCCTGTTACATAATCACTACCATTTTCACCTGCATCGGCAGGATAAATTCTTAGATTGAAATCTGGATTACCAAAGGCATTAGTTGGCCAGGCAGCTGTTGGAATATTAACTTTTACTCTAAATTGATTACCAGCACCTCCTGGACCTCCTGTACTGGCACCAGGAATATCTCTACCACCAAATCCGCCACCAGCACCAATTAACGTTAGGAAAAATTCTGTACCAGCAAAAGCAGGAATGTTGAAATTTGAAAAAGATGTGAATCCCTCACCAAAATATTCTTCAGTAATAAAATCTCCAAGTACATTAAACTGTTTAGTATATACTCTAAATGTATCAAATAGAGCAGTACCATTAAAAATATCAGCTGATGTACCAACTCTATATGTAAGTTGAGCTAATCCACCAGATCCTGTGCTAGCATTTTGTCTAACATATAGAATCTCTGTTGATGAAAGAATAGTAACTGACGAACCCCAGTTAACACCATCAGCACTAAGACTACCAACACCACCAGTAATTGACGCTGTTGTAGATTGATCCAATCCTTCAAGTGTTACTTCAGCAATTTGTTCAACCCCAGGGTTAGAAAGATATACAGGAGTAGCATGGAATGGATAAGGAACTGTTCTTGCTTCTCGGGTATTCACCCCCATCGTAAAAACTTTTTCCGCAAATGTAGGTGATGGTCCACCTGTAGGATTGCCAGCACCACTATCAGGTGGACCTTGTATTCTTACACTAGCAGATTTATTAACGCCATAGGTAGTGGATGAAACCATCTTCAAGTTAATAACATCACCATTTTGGACTATAAGTTGCTGAATCCAAGTACCAGTATTATTTTTTCTAATAAATCCATCAGTACCATCAATAATAGCATCTATCTTGACAGTTTGTCCATTTAATGTCGCTACAGTATTTTGAGCAACTGTAGGATCATTATTACCCAAATTTGTAAATGGTGCTTCTAAATCATTATAGATGCCAGAAGCATATTCAGTACCTAGACCACTGATAGGCACATCAGCAAAATACATATAAGATGGTTCAGCTCTATTATGTGTGCTATCAGCAGATACTAGAATTTTTTCATATTCAACAAGTGTTAATACAGCATTATTTCCAGCACCAGTAATAGTTAGTTGATCACCAATAGTATAACCATATCCAGGATCTATAACAATTATGTTAGCAAAACCATCAGAAGTTACTCTAATGATCATACTGTTACCAGTACCACCACTTACTGTATAAGATTGGGGAGCATTAGCAATAAAATATAGCAATTCCGCGTCATCTTGCCCTGCATTTAGTGAAAAATTAGCGCCATACGTGAAAATAGGAGAAGCATCTACTGGATTTGGATATCTATCTACCTCAGTCCATGATTGCCAATTATCAGTAACAGTACCAAGAGTTTGTGTTACTAAATAAAGACCAGCTCCATATGTACCAGCAGTAGTATTTTCATAGAAGTTACTACCTCTAGTATAACTATCACCACCAACGGCAAATACATTTAACGTACCTGTACGTTTCTGGGTATAATTAGGACCATTACGAATTCTAGTATAAAGAGTATCATTAAGAACTAATTGGTCACCAATAGATTGTGACCAATTAGAATTATCAGCAGAAATTTCTACATCACCAGTAGATGTTGCTCTAAGTACAACATCGCCATCAAGACCAATGATGGGAACATTGTAAGTAAAATAATCAGAACCACCATCAGCAGGAATTATCTGATCTACTCTATCAGTAAAAGCATATTGATTAATGTTTTGATCTTGTGCTCTAGTAGTAATACCCCATTGTCTAGAGAATGATGTAGATGGTTGCCCAATATTTGTACCAAACGTCTCATCACCTACATTAAAAGTAACTAGAGTGCTGGTAACATACCAGTCAGGAACTTGTACTCTTAGTTGTACTTTATCTCCAGGTTGTAGACCACCAGTACCATTAGCAATGTTAGCACTGATAGATGTTCTCCAAGAGTCAAAAGCACCACCTCTATAGATTCTAAACTGTGCTGTAGTATTGTTTGTATTACTATTCTTAGGACCGTTAGATACAGCAGAAATACTGGCAGGAATTGGAATCTCAATGCTAGAAATATCAATTACCCCAGAATAATATGTTGTATTTCTCTGGAATGTTGATGTAGCACCACTACTACTACTACCATTAAAAGCACCAGTAAATCCTTGCTGATCGGTAAAAGTAAACGTTTGGGGCAATGCGTCAGGAATTTTTGTACCAAAAGTGATACCATCTGGATCAGATCCAGTACCAATTTTTACGTTAACGAGAACTTGAGTGTTCCAAGTTCCAGGAGTCGGGTATCTAACCTGAACAGAGTCTCCAGGATTTACGTTAACAGGACTGCTACTAAATGGCATTGATTACTACTCGATCACGTGCTATTCCTATTGGTTATTTAGGTCCGACTGTCTAACATTAATCCAAGGACCATTATTAATTCTAACTTGAATTGGTTTATCTGACGTAATTTCTTGACTTTCCTCACCATCCACTTCAAAAATAGGAGATTTGTAATGTTTATCGTTTGGTTTAAGACCATAAACAACAGGAAATTTTTTCATAGTGTACTCCAAAAATAGTTGGCAATGTCCTGAAACTGAGTAGATTCAGTAGAAATATCATCTTCCTGAGAATAATATGTATTATATGAATTTTGTGATACTTCAACACCATTATCTTTTGTAGTTACCGTTTTTGTAATACCCACAACTTTCCCCAAAGGTCTAATAATGATAGAATCAATATCTTCAATTCTTTCTATAGCCATTTTAAATTTCTCTTGTATACTGCCATGTTTGATTATTTATGCTGACCTGAGCATCTGGACTATCTAACTTGATTTCAACAGGTATCTCAATATCATTCATAGTTTGTTGACCCGACGTTACATGCTCAATAGGAGAATTAGTAATAAGATCGATATCTTCAAATGGATATTTGCCTATGTTATTGGCATAATTAAAAACTTCATTAACAATAGGTGCTCTAGTAGTAAAAGTAACATTAAAAGATCCAGATGGTGTAGTGACAGTAACTGTTTTGCTATTTGTTTGAGCACTACCACTTGAAATATCAGTATTAAATGGCATTGTAGTTGTTCTGTATTGTACTGTGTCTCCATCATTAAAATCTTTGTCCCCCCCAAAAGCTCCATTTCTACCAATAAAATTACCAGTACCAGTAGTAGATATATTACAAGGCATGTCAACACCCGCTACTACTCCTAAAGTAAATGTGTCAATAATATCTGGTTCTAAATTAATAAATGATGTAGTCCAACTATTGGAAGGTGTGTTATCATTTTTTACTTTAGCAGTTCTAGTCCTAGTTACAGTACCACCTGGACCCTTTGCTGTTAACGTATAATCTTTTTCGGCAGGACTATTACCATTAGCGTTTGATTGTAGTCCTGTATTCACGGTGATATCATCATTGGCTGATACCGATCCAACACCTCTGTTTATTTTAACATTATCAGCATATTCAGTATACCAACTCATTTCAACATTAGCGTCAGGGACGCCATCAGTATTGAAATTGTTACTAACAGTAAAATAATCAATTTTTGGCGAATGATATGTCCAGATAATTCGTCCACCACCGTTACCACCAGATCCAGCATTTCCATCATCATTTCCTGCTCCACCAGCACCATAACTGGCACCATCTCTTCCACCAGGACAACTTCCTGATGATCCATTTAAATTAGTTCCTCTCCCACCTCTTCCATTGCCACATCTACCTGAGTTTCCCCCAGAATTACCTGCTCCACCACCATCTTGACCATCATCATCATCAGATCCACTTCCACCACTTCTAGTAGAGTCACCAGCTGATCCACCACCGCCACCACCACCGCCAGAATTATCAGTACCAGTCTGACCACCAGTAGCACGAACATTAATAATATTACCAGGACCACCTTTAATTTGGGATGTTCCTCCATTGTTACCACTATCACAACTAGGTGATGATCCACCAGACGCTATAGTAATGCTTAGTGTATTCCCAGCTGATAAATTTCTTGTTTGTTCGGCATATCCGCCGCCACCGCCGCCACCACCTTGATCATCACCATCACAATCTTTGTATCCAGAAGCACCACCAGCAATAACCCTAGCGGTAACACTTTTGGTAGCAAATGGTGCCGTCCAACTATAACTTCCTGGATTTGTATAACTTTGTGTAGGCATTATATACTCCTAGCGTTTTGCCAAGGTTGACCATTAATACTCACTTGGGCAGCAGGTTTATCAACTTTGATTTCCATAGGAATTTCGATATCATTAGCAGAAATTTGTGCTGACGTTAAATGTTGTGTTGGCGAGTTAGTAATAAGATCAATATCTTCGTATGGATATCTGTCTATATTATTAGCATAATCAAAATCTTCTTTAATTCGAGGAGCTCTCGTTCCAAAAGTAATATTAACAGACCCACCAGGATAACTAACATTTACTGTTTTACTATTGGTCTTGCCAAATGTGCCAGTTTTTCCACTAATATCAGTATTAAATGGCATTGTAGTTGTTCTTAATTGTACTGTCTGTCCATTAGTAAAAGTTTTAGATCCACTAGCGGATCCACCTTTTACAATAAAGTTACCAGCACCAGAAGTAGATATTGTAGTTGACATATCAATACCAGAAGTTGTTCCTATGTTAACAGTAACGACTGTATTTGGTTCGAGACCAGTAAATGATGTAGTCCAACCATTTGATAAAGTATTATCATTACGAGCTTTTACAGTAATAGTGCTACTTGTACTACCAGTATCATTGCTAGCAGTTAGTGTATATGATCTTTGAGAAGGACTAGTACCATCAGCATTTGATTGAGGTAAGTTATTAATATTTCTACTATTATTAGTAGCAGTATTCATAGCTGCTGAGTAACTCCAAGATTCACCAGCATTACTTGTTAATGAAATATTATTAGCATATGTAGTTTGCCAATTTAATTGAGTGCTATATGAAGGAGTTCCTGATGTACTATTCTGTGGACTTGGAGTAGCAGAAAAAGAATTAATTTGTGGAGCAACATTAGCCCACGAAACTGATACATAACCGTCGCTACTACTGTTCCCTCCACTAGCACCACCAGAATCAACATATCCAGTATTAAATCTAGAACCGCCTGGGTTACCGCCGCCGCCACCCCAGTTGTTATCTTTACCAGCACGACCACCGCCGCCACCACTAGCACCGCCGCCGCCTCCGCCGCCTCCACCACCATCAGTACCACCAGGGTCTCCACCGCCAGAGCCACCACTGGATCCAAAAGAACCACTAGCACTAGCAGTTAGAGATTGTCCACCGCCCTCTCCACCATTTGCATTATCAGAAGCGCCGCCACCACCGCCTGAACCACCCATAACAATAACTAGTGTCCCATTATCATAAACAGCGGAACCGCCGCCTCCGCCGCCGCCTCCACCTGAATAGGGAGGATCGCCAGCGTTACCACCTCGACCACCAGCACCAACACCACTACCACCGTTACCACCAGAAGCATTGGGTTCGTTATCTTGACCATTAGATCCACCACCACCAACAAATATGTAAAGATCTCTGTTAATAAAATTTCTGTTGGATTTAAATTGAAAATTTTGTTGTGTAGTAGTACCACCGCTGCCCCCATTTGCCTCGGCATCTCTACCACCTCTACCACCACGAGCTCCACGAACTGTAGCAGTGATATTATATCCACTATTGGGAATATTAAATGATTGACCACCAGGTGATGAACGACTATTACTTGGCATTTTAGATCTTGATAAGGTATTCTACTAAAATAAACGGAGGAGTTGCCTCGTCTAATTTTTTTATGTTACTAGTGGTAAGAATTACTTCGGTTTCCAATCCAAAAGCATCAATATCAGTATTAACAAAAGAATATCTCAAATCATTATTAGCAGCAACCACGCTAGATTTTGGAAAATCAATTAAATGAGCATGAGATACTACAGCAGAGGCTCCAGTAGGAGCTTGAATAGTAACTAACTCATTAGAACCTTCGTTCTGACCATTATTACCACCTTGAGAAGCACCATTTTCGCCATTAACAAAAATAGAATCAGACCATTTACCAAGATAGTTGAAAACACCAACAGTAGAATCATGACCATGTGACTGAAAATTTTGTTCAGACAAAAATGCTTTCAATGTTCTGCCATCGGTTGTGGTTGAAGAAAATGTAGGATTACCAATAAATTCAATTTGACCAGGACTAATAACCTCAAATTCACCACTATATGTTATAGTAGCTGAATCTCCAATTAGAGATACAACATTAACTTCCGCCCCAACTCTATATGGTTTAGTTGAGTCTTCGTTAGTTACTCTATCATTTAGATATGTACCAGAAGCGTTACCACCTTGAATGTATTTAGATCCTATATCAGGTAATACAAACTGAGTATCAGTTAAAGTTGTCGTAGGTCTTTTAAATTTTGAATTTTGTCCAGTACCTAATACTTGTGCTAGAATTGGATACTCAGCAGAATCAAGAATAGATCCATCACACCTTAAAAAACCAGCGGGAAGTAACGTCTTAAAATTTCCTTGATCAGGAACATTAGTGGTTGATAGTTTAATAGGGAAAGGCATGATAGTGCCAGTAACACCACCAAACCTTGCTCTTTCGTTAGTGTAAAATACTGGCATTAGTACGCTCTAATTAGGTTAGTAATAGTAATAGAAGCCACTCTTGTGGTAAATGTAATTTGTAATGCCCCTTCAAGAGAATTTGGAGTTACATTAGGTTGTGCCAAAACTTGTAATTGTTCGACAACATCCATATCAGAACCATCATAAACAACATTAAATGACCCGTCATGGTCATGTGCCTCAATAACATCTTGAACGCCAGCACCTGATAAAGTATTATTTAAGAAATTTACTCCAGCATGGTTGAACAATGTTTTTGTATATCCATGCTCATCATCAGATCCACCCGATCCAGCATCATAATTTGGAGCAGTTACTGGCAAAACACTATCAGAAAATGGAATCTTATAACCAGGATATATTTTTCCACTTTGTTTCAAAGCTGTCATATTAGCATCACCATCAGCTGATGAAACGCCTGTCGCTCCACCTTTGTGGCGTAAGTTCCAATGGGAACCCGAACCAGTAAACCATGGTTTACCAATACCATGACCTTCAGATTTCGTAAGATATGGTCGGTGGTCATTAATAGGTAATGAACCACCAATAACAGCAATGGCATGTCTACCAGGACCGATACCAGTAAATGGACTGTTATTAAAAGCTGTTATGTTATCAGTTTTACCACCAATATAAAATCCAGTAGCAGGATCAGCACAATCAAGACTTGTTGTAATTGGACAACCAAAACCAAAATTTCCATTTGGACAGGGATGTCTTCGTTCAAAAAATTCAGTGAAACTTACTTGGGGTGTAGCAAATATACAAGCACCTCTACCAGGTTGATCACCAGCATCAGAAGTACTAGTTGTTTTATATCCACCTTCATGGAAATGCTGTGGAAAATGTTGTCTTCCTAGTTTTCTAGGAGCCATAAAGACTTCTTTAATAGAAAATCCATCAATAATAGTTTGACCTGTAATTATTCCTTCAAAGTACGAGTTGCCAACTTTAGTAATAGTAATACTGATATCATTAGGAGTAGAAGTACCACCGTCAGCAGAAAATGAAGATCCAGGAATAGTTAATTGATCACCAACTTGATATCCAGATCCCTTTACTTTAGGAACAATATCATATGAATTATCAGTATTGATGACAACAGTAAACTGAGCGCCAGATCCACTTACAGCAGCACCAGTATCGGCATTTGTTCCATTATTTGCCACCACATTTTTATACAATTTTGTAGTTGCTACAGTTGGTGCTGTACCTGAAGTAATAATACTAATAATAGTTCCCGCAGGATCAGGTGTATATGTAAAGTTTAAGTCTGTCCTAGCATTAGTCACATTAGGTGGACCAAGATCTCCAGGTTCAAATCCAGGTACAGAATCTCCAAGAAAATCTTCTACAACTGTTAGAGCATCAGAATTATCAATCGATGATGGAATTGTCCCAGTAGTTGAATTATATACACCAAAATAAGCAGTAGAAATATCTGCTATTGCTTTATTATTTGTTTGAGGCAATCTAATTGAACCAGTGTAATTAGGAAAATTACCACCAAAATTAGTACCACCATATGTATCACGTAAAATACGTGCTAATAGTGGATAGTCTTTTGCATCAATTTCAGCACCATTACATAGTAACCACCCATTCGGAATCTCAGAAATATTTCCTCCCCATGGTTCCATCGAACCAATAGGGAGTGCTTTTTGTGTCTTGATTACGTTGTATCCTGCCATTAGATTTCTACCAACCACCAACCTTGTGCTGTTGATGGAGCACCAGTGGTGGTTCCATCAAAGTTTGTACTACCTAGGTATATCAGACCAAATCCAGCATGTGGAGTCTGAACGACAAGTTCACCACCGTCGTAGTCAATACTACTTAGGTCAGGAGTATTGCCGTTTGTAGAATCACCCTGGACAGCAGTGTCATCGAAAGCTCTTACTCGTAACGATACGTTATAAGTTAGATTACCAGCAACATCAACGATTCTAATACAATCACCCGTGGATGGGTTTTCTGGTAGTTTGAGAGTCGTATCAGCAGAAGGAGCAACAAAGTAGTTGACATTAGATTTTAGGTCAAATGTTTCTTCACCAGCACCAACAAATTCCCACTTTCTAGCACCTTTTGGTGTAAAGAATCCTTCCTGTCCAGCGAAGTTCATCGAACCATCAATTTCGACCTCAAAGAGTTCTTGTGGTGTATTTACTTTCAGGAAAGTAAGGTTGGTAGTACCATTAGGTTGTGTTCCAGAGGTATGAATGGGAGCAACAGTACCTAACTGTCCATTAGCTGTAACAGTATAAACATTACCACTATATTGAATAGTGTCACCAGCATCAACATTTTCGCTAGCAGTCCACTCAGGTGACTGATCCATCTTATTAAGTTGGAAGTTACCACCATCAACTTGTACAGGACCAGAAATTCTACTTTCAGTTTTTCCTTGAACAGTTAGATGACCAGCAATTGTCAGGTTACCTGTGCTGTTCTGAAGAATAAGTTTTTGATCAGTAGTACTACCAATTAAGAAGTCGCCAATACTTATAGTAGTGAGACCATTCTCGGCATTAACAGTCAACCTATCACAATTAGGACCACTAGCACCAAAGTTACCCTTCAGGCATGTTTCTCCAGTAGCGGAATCAACACTGAATGTAGTAGTAGGATTAGAACCACCAGTGGTAATTTGAAGTGTCTGAGATCCAGCAGTTGTGGATCCAGCAAGAGTGAAGTTGGAATTAACTGTTACATTACCTAGAATATTAGTCTCGCCATTTGTAGAATCAATGGAGAACTGTTCAACTGGGGCGTTATCAGAACCATCAGTAACAACGAATCTCTGTGGAGAAGTCGTGTTGATGTCAGTGATGATTGCTAGTTCTTGATCACTGAATCGTAGAATGTCTCCATCACCAACAGATCCAGAGAAGTCGCCAGTGTTAACGTCTTGTAGTGTACCACTGGCAGTAGCAGAAATACCACCTACATCATCAACGAAGCTAACATCTTCTGCTAGATCATATCTAACAAGTTCTGTATTATCTGGGTGATCAGTTCTCAAGAACTTGAACGATGAAGCACCAGCACTGGCGGGTAGATCAGGAGGGGTGCCAGCAATCATTGCTCCGCCAACAAGATTTCGCTGGTTCATTGCTCTCTTAACTTTAACCTGAAGTGAATCGCCAGAAACGTTATTCAGATTAGTAAGTTCGAGAATTTTAACCAGTTCACTGTATTTTTCGCCAACAGGAGCATCACCTTGAGTCGAATCACCACCAGTAAATTTAACACTACCAGCAGAAACTCCAGAATCAATAGTCTTGCTTAGAGTAAATGTGGTTCCAGTAATAGCAGTGATCTGAGCAAACTTAGTACCATCACTAAAGGTAGCATCTTGATCTTCATCAATTCTTACCCAAGTATTGCTAGTATCAAAACTAGTAGCATTAGTTACACTAGTAATAGTAGCAACATTAGGACCAACGTTAGCAGTAAATGCTGTTGGGTCGAAGATCGCTAGTCTAGAACGGTCAATCAGTAGGAAAGCACCAACTTCAAAGATCGTAGTGTTGGATGGAGTAGTGAATGGCAAGTAGTATTCATCACTAGCAGCAGTTCCACCAACAGCATCAGCAGTACCGCCAAAGAAACTAGAATCTTTGTCAATGAACTGACCAATGACACTCTTAGTAAAGAGGTCAATGTTAGTATTATCACTATCACCTTGAGAATGAGATGGAGCATCAGTAAGGAACGAACCTCTACGTACCTCAAACTCACCAGAGTTAAGACCACCAGAGAGTGTTACATCACCCTCAAGAGTAGCGGAAGATTTAACAATCAGACTGTTATTAATCTGAGTAAATCCACCCTGAGCACCAATGAAAGTTCTTGAAGCAGCACTACCAATGTACAACTTAGAAGTTGTAACAGTGAATAGGTTAACTCTATTAGCAGGCGAACTTAATGTAGCAATACCTGTACCACCAACTAGTGCTGTACCGATGTCTAGATCACCATCAACTTGAGTAAATCGTGTTTGGAGTTTGACAACCGAACCATCAGATAGAGAGTTAGATTGCTTAGAATAAGCACCACCGATACGTACAACAGATACAGCATCGGTTTCTGTTAGATCGGAAGTACCAATAGCAACTGAGGATTTCTTACTACCACTATGAACTTTAAAGATAGTATCTTGACTGAACGTACCGATGTTAACTTCTTGGTTAGTAGCGGTCGGTGAGATATTGATAAGTTGTGGACTTGCTTCTGTAGTATCACTACCAGAAACAGAGTTACCGATAAAGAGATTTGTTGCTTCAGAAGCAAAGTATACAGTGGTAGCACCACCATCAATCAAACTGAACGATTGTGACGTAGTAGATAGAGATCCACCATTAATCTGTAAGTTCTCTTCAAACAGAGCATTCTCTGTTAGTCTCATATCACCAACAACAGTTAGTGTGTGGTTGGTATCGCCATCAGTGACGTTAATACCAACTCTACCGCCAGAAACGGTTCTGGCATTTCCTGTTGACTGTCCAGAATGGTTACCTTGTAGACCATTTGTTGTAGCAACTCTAAATGTTGCTTCCAAATTAGGTTGTGCTGAATTGCCACCAACTAACAGAGCATTATTTTGATTATTAAATGTTCTATTAGAAAGTAGTGGGAAGTTATCGTAACCATTGAGAGCAAGAGTCTTACCACTAATGTATGCTGTACCAACAACATCCAGGTTTGCTCTTGGATCTACAGCATCAGAACTAAATCCTTGAGCAAAATCGCTATGAGCAGATCTTGCTAGAGTATTAATACCTAATTTATAGTTACCGTTGTTTAGTGTATTAGTTCTTAATGTTTCAGCACCAATTAGTGAAGTTTCAGTCCATTTGCTCTGTGATACGGAAATAACAGCATCAACTGGTAATGCAGTAGGATCATCAACGGTACTCATGTCGATTACGACAGGAGCACTAACAACGAAGGAGTCTCCTAGTACAGACTCAACCGATCTAATACCGTTAACATTAATAAATCTACCATCCAAACCAGCAATCTTAACAATGCTACCGACTTCAATACCATTATCAGCAGGAGATTCGCCATTAACCATGTTGAATCTGACTTTAGGTCCAGCTGCTGCTGGTGTATTACCATCACCAATAGCAGTGGTGGAGTCAATATTAGCTTCAAATGACTTGTAGAAGTTAGCGTAGATCCAACCAAGTGAACCAGTTCTACCAACTTCCTCACCCTTGAGTAGGATATCTCCAGTAGTAGGACCATCAGAAGTTGTTAACGTACCATACTTAACTTCCATTCCAAGGTTGGAATTGGTTTGGTTAGGTGTTTTGTTAGTTGGCGTATTACCATTCTCCTGATCAATGTGAGTTCTGATACTATAGTCTTGACCAGATAGTAGTGAACTACCACGTGGGTTAAGTCTGTAGATA
>Ga0181379_1000752_pt1 | contig 15596 bp, 16 predicted proteins | sample 2SPOviralmetaG_FD_130115 | JGI IMG/M metagenome (GOLD analysis project Ga0181379, IMG submission 130115) | Marine viral communities from the oligotrophic San Pedro Time Series (SPOT) site, San Pedro Channel, CA, USA - 2 SPOT_SRF_2009-07-10 | ecosystem: Environmental > Aquatic > Marine > Strait... | reverse complement strand
TTTTTGAACATTTATTCTACAACAAACAGTGCTTGTCCAAATTCAACAGGCTCAGCATTTTCAACAAGAACTTGTTTTACTGTCCCTGAAAAATCTGACTTAACTTCATTCATCATTTTCATTGCTTCAATAATGCAGAGAACATCTCCTTCTGTGATTTTATCTCCTACTGACACAAAGTCATCTGCACCTGGATTGGGCGCTCCATAAAAAGTTCCTACCATGGGAGAGTCCACAGTTTTACCTACAATTTTTTCTTCTTTTTCCATTTCAGAATTTTTTTGATCTTGTTTCTCGGTTGATGAAACTTTTGGTGCTTCGTTCACAGAGCTAACAATCTGTTCTTTTATCGAGGAAACTTGTGCTTTGACAAGTTTCACAGATTCTTCTCCTTCTTTAATTTCTATCTCATTGAGATTAGACTCTTCCAACATTTCTATAAGTTTTTTTACTTTTCGTATATCCATGATTATCTCTCCTTAAAATTTTTCTAGAGCCAAGTCTAGTGCTGCTTTATAACCTTTTTCTCCGAAACCTGAAATTATTCCTATTGCAATATCAGAGAAAAAAGATTTTTCTCGAAAAGACTCTCTATTAAAAATATTACTAATATGAATTTCTATTAAAGGAATATCTACCGCTAGAATAGCATCTCTCAAAGCTACGCTTGTATGGGTAAAAGCTCCGGGGTTAAATAAGATACAAGCAACGTTTTCTTTTTTTCCGGCTTGAATTCTATCAACAAGTTCGTGTTCTGCATTGCTTTGAAATGTAAATAAATTTACCTTATTTTGATTAGCAACGTTGATTAGATTTTTCTCGATTTCTTCGAGGGAACTCTCTCCATAAATATCTTTTTCTCTATTACCGAGTAAATTTAGATTAGGACCATTTAAAAGTAGAAAGTTCTTCATTTCTTAGATTTTAGACGAAATTTTAGATATTTTCACAGAAGATATCTTTTTTTCTCTATATTTTATAAAAATATTATTTTTTTGAGTTGGATAACAGACTTTATTTTGAAAACAGCCTTGAAACATTAATATAATTTTTTTTTCTAAATTAGGAGTTAAAGAAATTTTGAAAGAAGAATCAATTATTTTAACTTTTCCAAAAAAAATATCGTCTTTATTTTTTATTGTAGCCTCAAAAATAGGGTTTAAATTTTGAATTTCACTTCCTTTCATAATTATCTTTTGAAAGTAGAGATAAGTGTTTGGGGCTAAATCAAATTTTATCAAAAGACTTTGTTCATCATAGCTGGCTGAAAGTTTAAAAGCTTCATCAGCTTCAGGAATATCTGCATTAGGTTCAAAAATTTGACCATAGCAGAGAATTGAGAAAAAGCTGATTAGAAAAATATATATTTTCATGTAATCTTTAAAATATGAGACTTTTGGAAGTTAAAAATTTATCAATTTATTTTAATACAAAAAGAGCAGAAAAAATTCTTGCAGCATCAGATATTTCATTTTCAGTCTCTAAAGGAGAAACTCTATCAATTGTTGGAGAATCGGGATCTGGAAAAAGTATTATCGGGTTATCTATCATGAAGTTGCTTCCTTATCCGCTTGCAAGCCATAACAAAAGTAGTGAAATATTTTTTAATGAAGAAAATTTGCTTAAAAAAACAAATTCAGAGATGCGACAAATCAGAGGAAAGAAGATATCAATGATTTTTCAAGAACCCATGACATCATTAAACCCTTTTATGAAGTGCGGTAAACAAGTAGAAGAATCATTTTCTGTTAATTACTCTTTTGATTTTGGTAAAAAAGAGGAGGTTTTAGAACTACTCAAAGAAGTTGAATTTCAGGATCCTATAAAAATATACGACTCTTATCCTCATCAAATTTCTGGAGGGCAAAGACAGAGGGTAATGATAGCTATGGCTATTTCTAATAGTCCAGATCTTTTAATAGCTGATGAACCAACTACGGCTCTTGACGTTAGTATTGAGCAAAGTTTGATTCGCTTATTAAAAAAATTACAAAAAAAAATGGGTATGAGTATTATTTTTATATCTCATGATTTGAATGTAGTGAAACAAATCTCAGATAATGTTCTGGTTATGCAGAAAGGTAGAATAGAAGAGGAAAACTCAGTAACAGAGATCTTTGAAAATCCAAAAAATGACTATACTAAAAGGCTGATTCATTCTTCACCAGAACCTAAACAAGAAGAATCTATATTTAATGGAAAAATTCTCGAAGTTTCATCTCTAGCTCTAAATTATTCAAAAAAAGATTTTTTGGGTAGATCAAAAACCTTTAAAGCCCTAAATGATATTAATTTAAAAATTTATAAAAATTCTGCTTTGGGTCTAGTTGGTGAGTCTGGATCAGGCAAATCCTCTTTAGCAAGGTCTATACTGGGAATAGAAGATTATTCCGGAAAAATAAATTTTAACGACCAAAATATTAAAGATTTTACAAAAAAACAAAAAAAAGATTTTAAAAAAAATTGTCAACTTGTCTTTCAAGATCCATTTAGCTCTCTTTCTCCACGGCAGAAAATTTTTAATATTGTCAAAGAAGGCCTAGATATTCACGAACCTTACTTAAGTAATCAAGAAAAAAAAGAAAAAGTCTATGACGTTATAAATGAAGTCAAGTTAGCTGAAGATGACCTTAATAAATATCCACATGAATTTTCTGGAGGGCAAAGACAAAGAATAGCTTTAGCAAAAGTATTAATTTTAGAACCGAAATTATTAATTTTAGATGAGCCTACATCAGCTCTAGATATCTCCATACAAAAAGAAATAATAAACCTTTTATTAGATTTACAGTCCAAAAAAGGTTTGAGTTATTTACTAATTAGTCACGATTTAAAAGTCATTAATGCAATTGCTGATGAAATTGTTGTCTTAAAGTCAGGTAAAATAATAGAACAAGGTAAGAGAAATGAAGTCTTTTACAATTCTAAAGAAGAATATACAAAATCTTTAATTCAAGCTGCATATAATTAAATTTTTTAAAACATAACGAGATGACAAAAATAAATAAGAGAAAATACTCCTCACCATTGGTTGACGGACCTGAGCAAGCAACATCAAGATCGATGTTAAGGGCTGCTGGATTTGAAGACGCTGATTTTACAGTTCCTCAAGTAGGAGTAGCCTCAACATGGTCAAAGGTTACACCATGTAACATTCACATAAACGACCTTGCTTCAATAGTTTGTGATTCTATTGATGCCGAAGAGTTAAAATCAGTCTTATTTAATACTATTACTATTTCAGATGGGATATCTATGGGAACCCTGGGAATGAGGTATTCTTTGGTTTCCAGAGAGGTTATTGCTGATTCAATTGAAACGGTGGTTGCTTGTCAATCTTTTGATGGCGTTATAGCTATTGGGGGGTGCGATAAAAATATGCCGGGCTGCTTAATTGGTCTAGCGAGATTAAACAGACCTTCAATTTTTGTTTATGGCGGATCTATAAGACCCGGAGAAAATCATACCGATTTGGTTACTGTCATGGAAGGCATTGGTAGCTATTCAAGCAATAAAATATCTGAAGAAGATTTAATTGCAATTGAAAAAACCGCATTGCCAGGTCCAGGATCTTGTGGCGGCATGTATACAGCAAACACCATGGCTTCAGCGATAGAGGCTTTAGGAATGAGTTTACCGGGTAGCAGCTCTCAGGATGCAGTATCAAATGATAAAAAAGGAGATTGTAAGAAAATAGGAGTAGCCATTAATAATCTTCTCGAAAAAGATATCAAACCCTCGGATATTATGACTCGTAAAGCTTTTGAAAATGCTATTCGCGTCATAATCGCTCTGGGCGGTTCGACTAATGCTGTTCTGCACTTAATAGCAATGGCTAAAAGTATAGATGTTCCATTGTGCATCGATGACTTTGAAGAAATTGGTAAGAAAAGCCCGTTATTGGCAGATCTCAGACCTTCTGGTCACTTTTTAATGTCAGAATTAAATGCCATTGGGGGTATCCAACCTCTCATGAAAACTCTACTAGATGCAAAACTTCTTCATGGCGATACACTGACCGTAACGGGAAAAACTTTAGCTGAAAATTTGGAAGAAGTTATTCCTTATCCGAAAGATCAAAAAATTATTTATCCATTAAGCAGCCCGATAAAAAAAGACAGTCATTTGAAAATCTTAAAAGGCAATCTTGCAAGCGAAGGAGCGGTGGCAAAAATAACAGGTAAAGAAGGACTAACTTTCTCTGGTCCAGCAAGAGTTTTCAATTCAGAAGAAGAGACGCTTGAAGCAATTTATGGTTTAAAAATTAAAGAAGGAGATGTAATTGTTGTTAGATACGAAGGACCAGTTGGCGGTCCAGGTATGCGAGAAATGCTAAAACCTACTTCTGCAATAATGGGCCAAGATTTAGGCGATAAAGTTGCATTTATAACAGACGGAAGATTTTCTGGCGGATCTCATGGTTTTGTTGTTGGACATGTAACTCCTGAAGCTGCAAAGGGCGGATTGATAGGACTCCTTAAAGATGGAGATATAATTACTATTGATGCATCCAAAGAAACTATAAATGCAGATATTTCAGATTCTGATTTAGAAGAAAGAAAGAAAAACTGGAAAAATCCAAAACCAATGCCTAAAAAAGGGGTTTTAGCAAAATATGCGAAGACTGTTAAATCCGCTTCAGAAGGAGCCGTTACTGACTAAAAGTACTTGTTTTATTTTTTTTCGACCTCATAATTAAAGAATGTCAAAACCAATTGAATTAACTGATTCTAATTTCGAAGAAACTTTATTAAGTTCTTCGACTCCTGTGCTAGTAGATTATTGGGCTGAATGGTGCGGTCCTTGTAAAATGGTTGCCCCAGTTCTAGAAGAACTTGCAGAGGAATTAGAAGGTAAAATTACAATAGGCAAAATTGATGTTGATTCAAACAGAGACTCTGCAGCTAAACAAAACGTTATGAGTATTCCAACTTTAATTCTTTTCAAAGACGGAAATCCAGTCGATCAAAGAGTGGGTGCATTGACTAAAAATCAACTTAAAGATTTTATAAACGAACACATTTAATTTCTAAAAAACTAGACTACCTTTTTTTATAGTGATACATTTCATTTCTACTTCCGGTGGAAACACCTTTAATCTTAATTATTACAATATTTTATTAAAATGCATTTAGGGGAACTTAAAGCAAAACCAGTCGAAGAATTACTCACTATTGCTGAGGGTATGGGTATTGAAAATGTGTCTCGCCAAAAAAAGCAGGACGTTATTTTTAATATTCTAAAAACACACTCTAATGGAGGAGAGGATATTGAAGGAGAGGGTGTTCTTGAAACTCTCAACGATGGCTTTGGCTTTCTTAGATCTCCTTCCTCTTCTTATCTAGCAGGACCAGATGATATTTATGTTTCTCCGAGTCAAATTAGAAGATTCGGATTAAAAACTGGAGATTCAATCTCGGGAAATATCAGACCACCCAAAGATGGTGAAAGATATTTTGCTTTGTTAAAAATTGATCAAATTAATTTTGAGCCTACTGATAAAACAAAAAACAAAGTTGCATTTGAAAACCTTACTCCTTTGTTTCCAGAAGAAAGAATCATTATGGAATCTGGTAATGGTACAACAGAAGATTTATCTGCAAGAATAATCGATCTAGTTTCTCCAACTGGTAAAGGCCAAAGAGGCTTGATTGTTTCTCCTCCTAAAGCAGGAAAAACCTTACTAATGCAATCCATTGCTCATTCAATTGAAAAAAATAGTCCTGAAAGTAAATTAATGGTTTTGTTGGTTGATGAGAGGCCTGAAGAAGTAACGGATATGAGGAGATCTGTCAGAGGAGAAGTAGTAGCTAGTACTTTTGATGAACCTCCTTCTCGTCATGTTCAAGTTGCTGAAATGGTTATTGCTAAAGCGAAAAGACTTGTTGAAAAAAAGAATGACGTCATCATATTATTGGATTCAATTACAAGATTGGCTAGAGCTTACAATTCCACTCAAGCAGCTTCTGGAAAAATATTAACCGGAGGAGTTGACGCTAATGCTTTAGAAAAACCGAAAAGATTTTTTGGAGCAGCAAGAAATATAGAGGGTGGAGGAAGTCTAACCATAATAGCTACCGCTTTAATCGATACAGGTTCAAGAATGGATGAGGTAATTTTTGAAGAATTTAAAGGAACTGGTAACCAAGAAATACATCTGGATAGATCAATTGCTGAAAAAAGAGTCTTTCCAGCTATTAATATAAGGAGATCTGGCACTAGAAGAGAAGAACTTATTACTGAAGATGCTGAATTGGCACGAATAAATATTCTTAGAAAACTCTTGCATGAGATGGATGATATTGATGCTACTGATTGGCTAATAGACAAATTAAGTAAGCACAAAACAAATAGCGCCTTTTTTGAGTCTATGAAGAAGGGTAAATAATTTCAGCTAACACGTAACTCTTTTTTCCTAAATTTTTCTTCTTCAAAACTTTTATTGTCTCAGGTAGTTTAAGTTCTAAAACTTTTTCATATTCAAAATATATTCTTCCTTTATCAACTAGTATTTTCTTTTGAATTAGATTTTCCAATAACTTATAAATTAAATTTTTTTTGAAAGGGGGATCAACAAATACAAGATCATATACTCCTTCGAGTTTAAAATTTTCTATCCATTTAACGCAGTCTTCCAAAAAAAAATCACATTTCTTAATTTCACCCATATCCGAAATAATTTTTTTTATTTCTTGAAGATAACCTTTTTTCTTTTCAACAAAAGTAATTTTTTTAGCTCCCCTAGAGAGAGCTTCCAAACCCAATGCACCAGTACCAGAAAAAAGATCAAGACAATCTAAATTTTTTAAATCTTGCCCAAGCCAGTTAAATAAAGTTTCTTTAGCTCGGTCAGGCGTCGGTCTCAAATCACTATTTAAATTAAAAAATATTTTTTTCCCTTTCCACTTTCCTGAAATTATTCTAATCTCGCCTTTTTTTTCTTTCATTGTTTAATTTATGATAATACATGAGATAATCTGTTTTTAAATTTATCAAAAGTTACCCTTGAAAGAAAAATTTCTAGAAGTTTTAAGAACTACAAAACAAAATGTTTTTGTTGTAGCTGCAAAAAATGAAGAAAAACGCCAAGCGATGACTGTTTCTTCGGTTTTTTCAGTTTCACTAGAACCAATGTCAATGGCTGTAAGCGTCAATCAAGATGCAAGTTTGCATGATCTCTTAACTTTGGAAACAAAATTCTCTCTTAATCTTCTTTCATCTGATCAAGCAGAGATCGCAGAAATTTGTAGCGGTGCCGAAGAAGGAGATGTTAGATTCGATCATCCAGATTGGGAAATGTCTGAGATACCCTTCCTAAAAAATGCTCAGTCTAATCTTTTTTGTAAATGTAAGAAAATAATCCCTATATATTCACATTCATTGATAATTGGAGAAATCGAAAATATCAAGCATTCTGGGATAACAAACCCTTTGATATACCAAGACGGTAAATATTTATAAAAATATGAAAATTATCTATAAATCTTTTTTATTTTTACTTTTTACGTCGAATTTAATCAGTGCTTCTTTGATAATTGATGGAAAATTAGACGAACCTGAATGGAATCGGGCAAAAGTTGTTTCTGATTTTTTGACGGTCTATCCAAATAATAAATCCATCCCAGATTATAAAACTGAGGTTAAATTTTTCTCTGATGAAAAAGGAATTTATTTTGGGATAAAAAATGTACAACCTATTTTAAGTCATTCCCCTCTTAAGCATCCAAGAGATAAATGGTTCGTCGATGCAGATAGAAACTTCATCATCATTGATTTTGATGGAAACGCAAACGTAGGTTATGAATTTGCAATAACTTTAGGCGATACTTTGAGAGACGCTATTTGGACAAACGAAAATGAATTTTCTGAAAGTTGGGATGCTATTTGGTATGGCAAAACATCTCAATCGCAAGATGCTTGGTACTCAGAAATTTTTATTCCTTGGGAAGTTGCTCCGATGAATATTGTCGAAGGAGAAGAAAGAGAAATTAAAGTATCAATAATGAGAAGGCATCAAAAGGAAAATAAATTTTTCAATTTTCCTGGTTTATGGGGCATGCAATCACCTTTTCTATCAAGATTCTTTCCTCTAAAGGTAAAAAATCCTACGAATATATCTCCTTCTCGAGTAGATTATTTTCCCTACTTAAGTCTTACAAATAATTTTATAGAAAATAATAGAAGCATTAACTATGGTGGAGAAATTTTTTGGGACATAAATTCTGAATCTAAATTAGATGTATCCCTTAATCCTGATTTTGGACAAGTAGAAAGCGATGATCTGATTGTTAATTTTTCTGCTATTGAAACTTACTATCCTGACAAAAGACCTTTTTTTACTGAGAATCAAACTTTGTTTCAAATTACAGGCTGGAACCTGCACTTTATTAATACGAGAAGAATTGGAGGTATTCCAGATAAGTGTTCTAAAACAAACGAAACGCTGAAAGGCGAGTGTGAAAATAGTCTAATAGATTCTACTGATATTGATGTTGCTCTGAGATATACCCAAAAATCGAAAGAAAATGAGTTTGGCTTTTTTTCCGCATTTGAATCAAATTCACAATTTTCTTCAGGTAGAGATTTTTTTGCAGGTAGATATCGAAGAAACATAGATGGTGCTAACGGGAAGGTTGGCTATATGGTCACAGCCGTAGATCGTCCTTCAATTGACAGGGAAGCTTACGTTCATGCTATAGATTTTGACTTCAAGCCCACTTCTCCCACAAGAGTTTATGGTTGGCTGAGTCAGGCAAATATAAAAGATGGCTTAAAAGATACAACTGGAACAGGCGCAAGAGTTGTTGTCACAAATAGTTTTTCAGATCGACTATTTGTTTTGTGGGCAATCAATTATTTAGATGAAGACTTCAACATCAATGATATGGGCTACATTGAAGAATTTAACAAAATAATGTTAGGTGGATATTTACAATACATAAAACCAAGTGAAGATAAAAACTCAACCATTTCCCAAACAGTTTTCAGTATAAATGGCGGCCATAACAGATCCATTGATGGTTACGGAAATGGTATAGGCTTCAATACAGAGTTGGAGTTGTATTTAAGAGATAACTCTTACATAAATATCAAATGTGAATGTACTGTCTTAAGGGGGAAGGATTTTACTGAAACAAGAAAATTTGCGGGAGCTCCTTTCATTGAAAACTTAACTAATTATAAAATTAAAGCATCATATTTTTCTCCTAGAACAAATAAAATACGTCCTTATTATAAAATTGGGTATGGAACCGGTGGTTACGATACAAATGATTTAAATTCTAGTTTAAGAAATGATGATTTTAGTTTGGGACTAGGACTGATTCTTACCACCTCAAGTGAATTTAGAGTTTCTCTTGATTTTTTTGAATACATGAAGGAAACAGATTGGAGCGTTTGGCAAAAAGATAATCTTTTTGGCTATTATGAAAAAGAAATGATCTCATCTGGAATAAATCTAGACTGGTTTTTTGGTAATAATCAAGAATTTAGATTGAAAGCCTATATTTATGGTCTTAAAGCAAATAATCCTAGGGCATACCGAGTAGATTCATCAGGCTATATGGCGTCAGCTGAAGACACCATCAATGCGTTTCAATTATCTGAAACTGCTTTTCAAATTAGATACAAGTATGAATTTTCACCCTTATCTAATTTATATGTTGTTTATACAAGAGGCGGCAAATCATCGGGCGCTTTAAGACAATCTTTTGACGGCCTTTATTCAAATGCTTGGAATGAGCAAACTTTGGACAAATTCATCGTTAAAATAAGGTATAAATTCTAAATTTCACATCTCTTACAAAAGAAATTTCCCTCTTTAAGTTTTGCAGCCTTCTTAGGAAGGTAATCTCCGCAAGAGGAACATTTAACTAACTCTTTATTTTGATTATCTAAATCTACTTCTTCTTGTTTAAGTAATCTTGCTATGCCTAAAAGAGTGCCAACAAAAGCTAGCACGACAAAAATTTTTAAAAACATTTTTAAGAATTAGTTTCTTCTTTAGCTGAGGCCTCGTTAAATTTTGTTAGAACATCAGCAGCTTGTTTTTCTAAATCTTTTTTACCCATTAAATTGTAAGCTTGAACCTTGATTTCAAGTGCTTTTCTTATGACTGGAGAATTAGGCAGATTTGAGATTATGTAATCTGCTCTTGATACAGCTGCAATGTAAGCTTTTCTCTCTATATAGAATTCAGCAATACCTATTTCTTGTTTTGCGATAAGATTTCTTAAAAAAACCATTCTTCTTTTAGCATCTCCAACATAGGAACTCTCAGGAAATCTTGATATAAAATCAGTTAACTCATCGAAAGATTCTTTGGCAGATGTTAAATCTCTTTTAAAGGTCAATTCACCTAAGATAGGAACAGAGCTCAGCAATTCTTTTTCTTTGGAAAATTTAGCAAGCCCTTTCATAAAATAAGCGTAGTCGGTATTGGGATGTCGAGGATGAAGGCTAATAAATCTTTCAGCAGCTATTACCGTGGACTCATAGAGACGATTTTCATAATAAACATAAATCAACTCAGCTTGAGCTTGTTCAGCATATTTTCCAAAGGGAAATCTTTTTTCTAGTAATTCAAGTGAAGTAATAGCCAAAGAGTAGTTTCCAGCTTTTATTCTCTCTTGAGATTGATCATATATTTCTTTTTCCTGCATAGCAGGAGTCACGTCTTTTTTTTCTTTTTGAGTAGCACAGCTCACTAAGACAATTAACAATAAATAAATACAAAGATTCGAATAAAATTTCATCAAATAAGTTTATCATTCTGTAATCATGATTAAGAAGAATAATTTAATATCTAAAGATATTTCTGAAAACTTAGCTAATAAACGCTTAGACGTAACACTGGCAGAAACTTTTCCTGAATACTCAAGGAGCAAATTAAAAAAATGGCTAGAAAATGGATATGTATCTGTTAATCATCAAATTATTAAAAAGCCCAGTCAAAAGCTAGTTTTTCCATCTAAATTAGAGCTGAACGTTCCTGAAGAAAATTTAACTGATGATTTACCTGAAAAAATTAAACTTAATTTATTAGAGGAAAATGAAGAATTTATAGTAATTGAAAAACCTCCTGGCCTTGTGGTGCATCCCGGAGCAGGAAATAAATCTGGTACTCTTCTAAATGCATTGCTTCACAGTTTTCCAGAGCTAAAAAAATTACCGAGAGCTGGAATTGTTCATAGACTTGATAAAGACACTTCCGGTCTTATGGTTGTTGCTAGAAATGAGAAGTCTCTTAGTGATTTATCAAATCAAATTTCAAATCGTTCTGCGAAAAGAGTTTATGAAGCATTTACAGTTGGAAAAATTGATAAATCAGGAAAAGTAGATGCCCCAATAGGAAGACATCCTCAGAATAGACAGAAACAAGCGATCAGAACTACTGGTAAAGAAGCTGTTTCGCATTTTAAAGTTTTACAAACTTTTGGTTCTTATTCTCACATTCAAGTCACTTTGGAAACAGGCCGAACTCATCAAATTAGAGTTCATATGAATTACTTAGGATATCCATTGATTGGTGATCCTTTATATGGAAGAAGAAGAAGGTTTGCTAAAAATACTCATCAAAAATTGAGAGAAATTATTGAAATCTTTCCAAGACAGGCTTTACATGCTGTTCAACTATCTTTTTTAAATCCTAAAACAAAAAAAAATATTATTTTTAACTCAAAATTACCCAATGACCTTCTTAAACTCAAGGAAAACCTTATAGAGCAGACATAATTCTCTTGACTTGCTAAATAGGGCTGTCAAAATTCGCTCCCTTAATGGTTTTTCCTTCTATCTAGTAGACAAATATGACAAAAGAAATGACATCAGGTGGCGAAGCTTTAATTAAAGCTTTAGCTGACGAAAATGTTGAAATCATGTTCGGTTATCCCGGAGGTGCTGCTTTGCATATTTATGATGCAATCTATCAACAAAATCGCGTTCAACATATTCTAGTTAGACATGAACAAGCAGCTACGCATGCTGCAGATGGTTATGCACGAGCAACAGGAAGACCGGGTGTTTGCTTGGTTACTTCAGGACCTGGTGCTACTAATGCCATAACCGGTATTGCAACTGCGTACATGGATTCTATTCCTTTGGTTGTCATTTCAGGCCAAGTAGCAAATCATTTAATTGGTACGGACGCTTTTCAAGAAACAGACATGATGGGAATCTCAAGACCAATTGTGAAGCACAGTTTTTTAGTTCAAAAAGCTGAAGATATTCCAGTTATTGTTAAAAAAGCTTTTCATATAGCAACAACTGGTCGTCCTGGTCCAGTGGTTATAGATGTGCCCAAAAACCTAACTGATCCCAATGAGAAATTTGAATATAAGTTTCCTTCGGATTTGTACTTAAGATCTTTTGCACTTTACGATAAAGCGGATACTTCTGAGATTGAAAAAGCTGCAAAATTACTTACAGAAGCTGAGCGTCCAGTTATTTATGCAGGAGGAGGAGCTATTAATGCAAATGCTGCTGCAGAAGTCTTTAAATTGGGTAAATTGATGGGATGTCCAGTAACGAATACATTAATGGGCCTGGGGGTTTATCCAGCTTCAGATGAACAATTTATTGGTATGCTTGGTATGCATGGAACCTATGAAGCAAATATGGTGATGCATGAGGCAGACCTAATAATGGCTGTTGGGGCTAGATTTGATGATCGAATTACCAACAATCCCAACAAATTTGGTTTGCAAGCCAAGAAGATACATATTGATTCAGATCCATCCTCAATAGATAAAATCATTGATGTTGATTTAGCAATGACTGGAAATGCAAAAGAGGTTATTGCTCAAATAAATAATCAATTAGAAAAAATGAATTTTGATAATTCTAAATTTCAACCATGGATGCAGAAAGCTTTAAAATGGCGAAAAGAACATGGCTTGAATCACGATATGTTAAATCAAGAAAGTAAAAGCGACATAATTCTGCCTCAACAAGTAATTCAATCGGCCTATAAAGCAACTGGTGGAAAAGCATATGTTACTTCTGATGTTGGGCAGCACCAAATGTTTGCGGCACAGTATTATCATTTCAATGAGCCAAGAAAATGGATAAATTCTGGCGGCTTGGGAACAATGGGATTTGGTTTGCCTGCTGCAATGGGTGTCAAATTTGCGTTTCCTGATGAAACTGTCGCTTGTATTACTGGAGAAGGCAGTATTCAAATGTGTATCCAAGAATTATCAACTTGTGGTCAATATGGCTTACCGATAAAGATTATTAATTTGAATAATAGGGCACTTGGAATGGTTAAACAGTGGCAAGACATGCAGTACGGTGGCAGATATTCAAGCATATCCTATGAGGATTCTTTACCAGATTTTATAAAATTAGCTGAGTCATATGGACACGTTGGAATGAAAGTAGAAAAACTTTCAGAATTGAATGATGCTATGGAAGAATGTTTTTCTTTGAAAGATAAATTAGTTTTTCTTGATGTATATGTTGATCCAGATGAGCATGTTTACCCCATGCTAAAAGCAGGGGGAGATATGTCTGAAATGTATTTGAGCAAAACAATAAAAACTTTTGAATGAATCATATAGCCTTATTACTTGAGAATCAGCCGGGCGCCTTGTCTAGAGTCATTGGCTTGTTTTCTCAAAGAGGCTATAACATTGATTCACTTTCGGTAGCACCTACGCAAGATGAGACTCTTTCGCGATTAACTATGACCATTGGTGAAGAAGGAGCAGACATTAATCAAATTCTTAAACAGCTATACAAATTGGTTGATGTTGTAATGGTTCAAAATTTAAGTGAAGTCGATTCTTTGGCTATGGAGCTAGCCTTAATAAAATTAAAAAAATCTAAATCCGATGTTCAAAAGATTCTTCTAGATATCTCTTTGGAAAATGAGATTCTTGATGAAAAAGAAGATTTCACCATCTTTAAAGTTTTGGGTGATACAAAAGTGATAGAAGAATTATTAGCTATCCTTAAAAAAGAAGAATTTTTAGAAGTTACAAGATCTGGTACATTAGGCGTGACAAGAGGAAGTGAGTCCTTAGCGACCAATGATCAAACCAAAATATCTTACGATTAATTTAGGAGAAAAAAATGGAAGTTTATTACGATAAAGACGCAAACTCAGATCTTATAAAAAATAAAACCATTGCTGTGATTGGCTATGGTTCCCAAGGACATGCTCATGCCAATAATCTTAAGGACTCTGGTATGAATGTAATCATTGGTTTGAGAGAGGGCTCAGGTTCAGCTGATAAAGCCAAAGAAGCAGGTTTTGAAGTGATGGATAACAAAGCTGCAGCGGCAGCAGCAGATTTTGTAATGATGCTTATTCCTGACGAAAAACAGGGTAAGACGTACGCAGAAGAAATTGAACCAAATTTAAAAGATGGCGCAACTTTAGCTTTTGCTCATGGTTTTAATATTCATTATGGACAGATCAAGCCAAGAGCAGATCTTGATGTAGTGATGATTGCGCCTAAAGGGCCAGGACATACTGTACGTGGTCAATATCAAATAGGGGCAGGGGTTCCTTGCTTAGTGGCTATTCATCAAGATGCCTCTTCCAAAGCACTTGAGGACTCAATTGCTTATGCTTCTGCCATTGGCGGAGGTAGAGCAGGAATTATCAAAACAACTTTTAAGGATGAAACAGAAACGGATTTATTTGGTGAACAAGCTGTTTTGTGTGGTGGACTTACTTCTTTAATTCAAGCTGGCTATGAAACTCTAGTCGAAGCTGGTTATCCAGCAGAAATGGCTTACTTTGAATGTGTTCATGAAGTAAAACTCATTGTTGATCTTATTTATGAAGGCGGCTTAGCTAATATGAGGTATAGCATTTCAAATACTGCTGAATATGGTGACTACACTTCAGGACCTAAAGTTGTCACGGATGAAGCCAAGCAAGCGATGAAAAAAATTCTAGATCGAATTCAAAACGGTGAATTTGCCGACGAATTTGTCACCGATGCCAGAAAGAGCAATGGTCCTGAAGGTGGACCAGAAATGGAAAAGTACCGTCGCGAATCGAGAGAACATCCAATTGAAAAAGTTGGTGCAGATCTTCGAGGCATGATGCCTTGGATTGAAGCCAATAAATTGGTGGATAAAACCAAAAACTAGATCTTTTAGTTTTCTTCTTCAGAGAGATTTTTAAGTTGCTTCATTAAATTGAAGTGACTGTCATCTCTCATAGGAAGAAAATCATGATCGTAAGCTTTTTCAGGATTCTCTCTGACTCTTCTGTCTAAGGCCTTAGCATCAGGACCAATAAGAATACGCCACTGTTTTGCTTTGACACCATCCAAAATCACTTTTGCTGCAGCTTCAGCAGAAGTAATGGCTTTTTCTTTGAAATCTTTTTGTCTATTCATGACCGACTCACGAAATATTTCTAAAGATAGGTTATGTACTGGCGCACCAACTTTAATCCATCTATCTTTCATTTCTTGAAGTTCTTCATCGTTAAGGTCAGCTAGATCTTTTTGTCCCAAGACTTTTCCAGAATTTTCACTGATTGAAGTGCCAATATGTCCAGGCATTACAAGTGAAACCCCAAGGTGCGGGGCATTGATGCGAAAGTCATTTATTAAGGCTTCGGTAAAACCTTTCAC
>Ga0181379_1000750_pt1 | contig 15618 bp, 12 predicted proteins | sample 2SPOviralmetaG_FD_130115 | JGI IMG/M metagenome (GOLD analysis project Ga0181379, IMG submission 130115) | Marine viral communities from the oligotrophic San Pedro Time Series (SPOT) site, San Pedro Channel, CA, USA - 2 SPOT_SRF_2009-07-10 | ecosystem: Environmental > Aquatic > Marine > Strait... | reverse complement strand
CGTTCCAATTGTTCCAATAGGTCCCAGCAGGAAGTGGATGAAGCGACCATGAATCGGACCTGTGGTCAGCCATTTTATCAGCGGCGTTTTGGTGAATGGTTGAGTTCCCGTTGTTGACATCGTCGTCGGTGAGGATGATCATGTCGTTCTTGCCGGAGGAGTTGAACACGGTGTTGTTGTTGATGTCGTGGTAGTCGCCTTTGACCATCAATCCACCAACAGCGTTCCAGATGACGTTGTGATGCATGGTACCGTTAGCACCCGTCCCGGCCTGGCCAATGGGGGCGTCAAAGCGAGCACCGTACTTGATGACGTCGTGTATCCAGTTGTAAGCGATTTCAGAACCTGATGCTTCGCCCTGCATCACTTGCACAACGGCGCCATCGGTTTGCAGATGGCCAACGTCCCACACTTCGTTGTAGAACACCTTGGGCGCATCACCAATGGAAAGAACGGATGAAGCACCCGTCAAGTGAATGGTGTTGTTGGTGAAGTACATGTCTCGACCCCCTTCGTAAATCGTGACCATCAGTCCTTTCTGGTCAGCCGCTGACCAATCGATGGCGTGGAAGTAGGAATTGTTCACCGTGTTGTTGTTAGTTTGGCCCGGTGAGCCTTGGAATTCAATAGCACCACCATCGGTATTGGTGATGGAAATGTTGTCCACGAAACTGTTGGTGCTTCGGTAGAAACGGGTCATCCACCGGTCGTCTTCGGATTCACCGGCAATGCCCAGTCCACGCTTGGAGGTGCTCGGATACTCGAGGGTGGCGTTGGTGAAGGAACAACCAACGCAGTTGTTGAAATTCACCGTGGTTCCGAAGAAATCGATGCCCTGAATCGTCACGCCGTTGGATCCGTCAACGCTGATGGCGAAGGGTTGCACCTTGACACGAAGGTCCAAATCATTGGCGTTCTGACCGGAAGGGGTCTTGTAGTGAAGTCGGTTGTTCGTGTTGTTGAACCACCACTCGCCGCCCTGGTCAATGAGTTCGCGCTTACCTTCCAAGAAGTAGGCGTGGTGCTTGGTCTTCCAACCCACGCCGTTGCCGTCATAGGCGAAGGTCCCGTTGCTTGCGTTCCAATCGGTGATGATGCGACTGTTGCTTCGGAAGGAACCCAAGTTCATGACCGCAATCGCGCCGACGGGATCAAGTCCCGAGGCATTCACTGTCTCGTTCAGACCGGTGTGAACGCCCGCTTCGGGGCCAGCATCGGTGAGCCAGCCTTTGGTGTAGGCGTTGTTGGAATTCGTCAGCGTACCTTCCGCCCAGTAGGAGCGGTTGAACACCGTCTCGTTACCAAACCCAGCGTTTGGCCATCGAGCAGGCACCTGTTCTTCGTGGTCAAGGAACAATTGCCAGCCGTCTTCGGTCAAGGTCACTTCCTGAATGCCGTCGCTGTCGGCTGAACCCCAAACGCCACCGAGGTCATCAATGATGCTGCGGGTTCCGTCAAAGACCACACGCTCGCCGGTGGCCGCCCGAATGAGCAGGTTGTTGATGTTGCTGACGCTCACGTTTTCGTGGTACAGGCCGGCATGAAGAACGATTTCGGGATTGGAGGCCGACTCGCTCGCCGCGAGGGTCACGGCCGCTCCAAGACTGGCTTTAGGACAGTTGGTGGTGCCCGGGTAGGTGTTGTCTCCTTCCACGACGTCGACGTGGATTTCCGTGCCGCTGGTGCGGGAGGCAGCAGCGCAGACGGAGGGGGAATCAACACGCAGCGCGTCGTTTTCATCTTCTTGGAGTTCTACGATTGGCTGCCAACCCCGATAGGCTTCGATGTAAGCCGTCTGAGCCAGCATCACCATCAACAACGACAGGACCATCGCCTTCCGTTGTTGAGAATTGTTCAGCATGAGGCTCCCCTAACGTGCGAAGGAAAGGAAGTCTCTCTTTAAGTCCAACCCGATATTCACCACGCCTCCCCCAAGGGGGAGGCGATTGAACTCACTCATCCTCAAGGGCAGAACGCGAATCCACCGACTCATCCACACGGTATTTTCCGGGCCAATCTCCCTGTGCAGCGACTGGCCAACTGCTCTTTTTGGTGTTGAATCCAAGGTCTGAAAAACGTCGCCGTGATTGCCGCCAAACGGGCAACAGGTAGCCTACTTTGGAACGTTCGCCGAAGGTCCAACGCCAAGGGCAACGGTCCATGCGAGCAACCCAGTGATGAACCAGCATGCGGAATTGAGGTTCGTCCGGCCCACCCGGCACCAACCAGGAAGCAATGTTGACCGCCCCTGAGGAGCCGCGAGTTTCCGACCAGCATGTCAATTCCATGCCCCGAAATGGCCCGTTCAGAACCTTGAGACCAATGGTTCGTGTATTTTGTGCCATTGGCATGATGATAGCGAAACGATCGACGAGCCGTGATCCTTCATGACGTTGAAGTTCCCAACCTGCTTCTTCAGCAAGTTCTCGAAAGATTCGGATGCATTGAATGGTGGACACGCTGACCTCAAGATCGAGGGTCGCTCGTTTCACCATGATGCTTCGACAGGACATGCAGGGATGAACCCTTGCGTTGCCTTGCTCACGCTCACGGATGTTTGCGAGATGGTGCGTGCGGATGCGGCGCTTTTTCACGGCCATCGCCCTTGGGGGCGAGGTGTTCCCGTGGCAAGGAGCGATGGACGAGCCGCGGTCACGCGAATGCCGGCCTCAGCCAGCGTGCGAATCGGCAGCGATCGTACCTTGCTCAACCAAAGAGAGAGCCAAGACCGTCGAAGCCGCCAGCCTCTTCTTCTTCTTCCTCTTCTGCTTCTTCAGCAGCAGGGGCGTCAGCACCGCCAGCGGCGGCAGGGGCAGCAGCGGCTGCTGCTGGTGCAGCAACAGCTTGGGCCATGGCTTCAGCGATGTCGACTCCAGCGAGGGAGGCCACCAGGGCCTTCACTCGAGCGGCGTCAGCGTCGACTCCAGCGCCCTTTAGGACAGCCTTGACCGACTTCTCATCAATCTCTTTTTCAGCAGCGTGCAACAGCATAGCAGCGTATACGTATTCCATGTTTTTTTCACCTCAGTGTGTTTTTTGTTCAGCCGAATAGGCTTCCAAGACCGTCAAAGCCGGCCTCTTCTTCCTCTTCTTCCTCTTCTTCAGCCTCGGCTGGGGCTTCAGAAGCGCTCGTGTCGACGGCTGCAGCGGAAGCGGCTGCGTCAGCAGCAGCGCCCATCATAGCAGCCAATTCGTCGTCGAGTGCGTCGGGGCTGAGCGTGCCAGCAACGCCAAGGGCGCTGGCATGGGCTCGTGCCACCAAGTGTGGAAGCGTTTCGGCCGTGGCGACCGCTGCTTCCAGAGCAACAGCCAGCGCTTCTCCGCTGGCTTTGGCAAGAAGGGTGGGCACGGTTTGTGCCGTGAACCACGTGATGTTGCAGGCCAAATTGAAGGCACCTGCAGCCATACCGATCAAATCTTGCTCGAATTGTTCGTAGTCAATGTCCAAAGTGGACGGTTCAAAGAGTGTGCCACCCTCAAGCGTACCGCACAAGCGGAGTCCGGTGACCATGGGGTTGATTCCAATCTTCGAGAGCATCATTCCGAGGTCACCCTCGAAAACTTCACCTTCTTCAAGGACGACGGTCCGCTTTTGGATCTGGACGCTTCCGGCCATGATCTTTGCAGGGATTCCAACGGTGTTCAATTCACCAACGATTGGACCGGGCGGCATGCCTGTGTCTTGCTTTTCAACCACGATTTGGTGAGGAGCAACGTCGCCAGGTTTGGCGGCACGACCAGCTTCGGTCTTCTTGAGTTCGGTGAACACTTCAAACGAATTGAGAGACGAGGTTGAGAGGAGAGCAGGTTGGACAGCACTCTCGTAAAGTTTCTCAAGATCCGCAAGATCAAATCCCGCACGTTCCCATGCAATTTTCATCAAACGCTTCTTGGCGACTTGAATCTTCATTGTAGAACGGAGTTCAGAGCGCATGCCAAACATGGCGGAGGCAGGAACGCCGTGGATGTCGATAACAGCGATGGTCTCACCGCTGGTCAACAAAGCGTGGAGGTCGGAGACGGTGTCCTTCTTCCAGGAAACGACCTTTGGAATCAATTGATCACCTCAATACGTTGTGCTGGTCCCATTGATGTTTTGATGAACAACGAACGGATGTTGCCGATACCGCGCTCAAGTTTGCTCGTGACACGGCTGAACACTTCCATGGCGTTGGCGAGCAATTCGTCATGGGATTGCGAGACGGTTCCAAAGGAGGCGTGGAAGGTCATCTTATCGCCCGACTTGATGACCACGGTGCTGGCAAGTCCAGCGGCCAGGGCAGCAGGGTCAAGAGTGGGGGGGACTGGGCGAGGCATCTTTCCACGAGGACCCAAGACGACACCAAGGTGGCGACCAATGAGACCCATGTGGGGAACTTCAGAGAGGAAAAAGTCAAATTCGTTGGCGACCTTCTTGGCTCGTCCCTTTTTGCCACCGAAGTCTTCGATGTCTTGAGGCGTGAACACAGCAATTCCAGCGGACTTGGCCTTGGCAGCGGCTTCACCTGCGGCGAACATAGCGATTTTGAGTTCACGTCCACGACCGGATGGAAGTCGAATTTCTTCCTTGATACGGTTGGTCGGGTTCTTCAAATCAACATCCTTGATGGTGAACGAAATGTCCACAGATTCGATAAATTTGCGCTCTGGGGCCGCTTCAAGAGCGGCCTTGATGGCTTCACTGATTTTTTCTTCCATGTTAGTTCACCTCGGCGGTCAGCGAGGCCGGAGCCTCTTCCGCAGTTCGTGAGTGTTCAATTAAAGCGCTCGTCCCATTCTCCTTTTGCAATGATTTCGAGGGCTTCATTGGCCCAATGACCGTCAATCTTCACACGCATGGACACACAGGTCCCGATGACCTCTCGTGTTTGCGCCTTCAGATCAGCTCCGGTCAAGTGTCCGAGGCCAGCCTTCTCACGGGCCACTTCCATGGCCTTTTCGAGAGGCAAATCCTCGGTCGCGGCGTCGAGACTTCCATTGCACTTCTGCACTCCAAGGGCTTTGATGATGAGCTTGGATGTCCATGGCTTTGGCATTGTCTTCAACTCCTTCCATACGAACGTAGGTATGCCTCCGACCAAACACCCCTATTTAATCGCGCCGCGGTGGTCATCGGCACCTAGCAAGTCAGCCTGTAGGAACCATAGACCAATTTTATTATATCCAATTCGCCGAACCCTCCTCTATGAACACCCTAGGCCGACGAATGACGCTCCTTCTCATCGTAGTGATGATTGCTGCCGTTCCACCGATTGAAGGAAGCTCTGGCGGAAAGCATAACCAGGCCAGCAATGGATGCTCTTGTCACACCAACAACGGTGGAATGACAGCGACCCACAATTTCCCATCGACCTACAATGCTGGCCAGATTTACACGGTCAACATCGGTGTTAACGGGGGCACTCAAGCCTTCACTGGCGGATTCAACGTCCTCGTCGACAAGGGCATGCTGATGAGCCCTGGCAACGGCGTTCAAATCACCTCCAGTCCGTCTCAAAGCGCCACCCACAGTTCGGCTGGTCAACTCAGCTGGACGTTCGACTGGATGGCTCCTGTTGGGGGCAGCGGTGCAGTGACCGTACAAGTGGCCGTGCTTCAAGCGGACGGCAGCCAGACCAACAGCGGAGATGCTTGGAACCGTGTTCAAACCAGCATCACAGAGGCTGCACCTCCTAACGACCCGCCTTCGGTATCCAGCGTGGCCGTTTCACCATCCCCTGATGCAAACACCAACGAGGCCCTTTCCCTCACCTACCAGTTCACCGACAACGACGGCGACAGCGAATCCGGATCAACCGTTCACTGGTACGTCGACGGCACACACAACACCGCCCATGACGGAAAGACAACAATTCAGTCCAGTTTGACCACCGTTGGCCAGAAGTGGAAGGCCGAAGTCACGCCCTCGGATGGCACCGATTTCGGAAGCAGCGTGATGAGCAATGAAATCACGATCCTCGACATCGACTCCGACAGCGATGGTGTGCTTGACGGCCAGGATGCCTTTCCCAACGACCCAAGCGAAACCACCGATACAGACGGTGATGGTGTCGGCGACAACGGCGATGCTTTTCCCAACGATTCTTCTGAAAGCGCCGACAGTGACGACGATGGCGTAGGCGACAATGCCGATGCCTTCCCCAACGACGCTACCGAGACCGTTGATACCGACAACGACGGCGTGGGCGATAACACCGATGCCTTTCCCAACGATTCCTCTGAAAGCGCAGACACCGACAACGACGGGGTGGGCAACAATGCGGATGCCTTTGACAACGACGCCACCCAGACCACCGATTCTGACAACGATGGCTATGGCGACAACGCCGCAGGAACCAACCCCGATGCCTTCCCCAACGATGCCTCTGAGTGGGTGGATACAGACGGAGATGGCGTCGGTGATAACGGCGATGCCTTCCCCAATGACGCTGCGGAAACAGCGGATTCTGACGATGACGGCGTGGGCGACAACGGCGATGCCTTCCCCAACGACGCTGCGGAAACAATGGATTCTGATGAGGACGGCGTGGGCGATAACGCTGACGCATTCGACGACGATGCCACGCAGACCACCGACGCCGATGGCGATGGCTACGGCGACAACGCCGCAGGAACCAACCCTGACGCTTTCCCCAACGACGCCTCTGAGTGGATGGACAGCGATGGTGATGGCGTGGGTGACAACGCTGACGCATTCGACGACGATGCCACGCAGACCACCGATTCAGACAACGACGGCTATGGCGATAGCCCGCAGGGCACCAACGCGGATGCTTTTCCCAACGACAGCACGCAATGGGCCGATGCTGACAACGACGGCTACGGCGACAATCCAGACGGAGCCAATGCAGACCAATTCCCTGAGGACGCCTTTGAGTGGATCGATTCCGACAGCGATGGCGTAGGCGACAACGCCGATGCTTTCCCCAACGACGATAGTGAAACGCTTGATTCCGACGGCGATGGCATGGGAGACAACGAACAAGCCGTGCTCGAAGCAAAACAAGCCGAGGAGGAAGCGGAAGCGGCGGCTGCCCAACAAACCATGTTGATTGGCGGCGGCATCCTCATGCTCGTCATCACCGCTGCTGTCGTTCTGTTCTTGCGCAAACGCATCGCCGAGGAAGGCGTCGAAGACAGCAAGGATTTCACCATGCCCGACCTAGGAGCACAACCTGCTGCAGCAGATCCTATGGCCACTCAGCAAGGCTATCAGCCAGCAGCAGTCAATGCCTTCGAGCCCGTCGTGGCCCAACCTGTTTCGGTTGCCCCGATCAACGACAACGCGCTCAATGCACTGATGGAACCAGAACCTGCAACAACCGGAGTCGCCCTTCCAGAACCGATTGCAACATCTGCAGAACCAACGGTCGTGAACCAATGGACCGACGAGAGCGGCCATACCTGGCGCGTGATGAGCGATGGCTCGAACCGCTGGTGGAACGGCACGGACTGGCAAAAAGTATGAACTCGCCCTTCGCTGGACGAGACGGGGAAATATTGAACCCTCATCGCCTCCATAGACGGGCATGGACGATTCAAACAAGGACACCCCCCCGCCCGCTCTCCTGATAGGGCAGTTGGGTGGTGAAGGACCATCGCTTTGGGACTCCATCGAGGCAGAAGCCAAAGAAGGCGTGAACTCTGATTCCGAGGAAAAGACACCTCACCAAATCATGATGGAGACGCGTCGACGTCTTGGATTCTTTCACCCTCCAGAACCTGAACCGCTCAAGCCTGCCATGGCCTTGTATTGGGGAGTCGGCTTTGGAATCCTTACCCTTGGTGTTGGCATTGGATACATCATTCTCTTTGGGAGCTGGATTTCCATATCCCGGACGAATTCAAAGCGTGCAAAATGGCGGAAGGAGCAAGGCCCTGTCGTGGAAACGATGTGGCAGGAAGCCGGCCGCTCCGGTGGGCCGCAAACCCTCCCGGCGTCACGAGGCGTTTCCGTTTACATTGGAGGCCTTCTCCTCATGTTTGTCGCTCCAATGATTTCCTTCAGCGTCCTCGAAGACCCCGACCTCGGATTCATGGCGAGTCTTGGGTTTTTTCTGGTCGGCATCATGACCATCCTCTATGGAAACATCTTGAGATCCGCTCAAAAGAAGAGTGCTGACGTGCGCATTCGCTATCTTGAGGGTGAATTAGGACTGAAGCCTCCGATGAACCTCTTACCAGAGGGGATGAACAGCAATATATGAGCAGGCGTCGAATCAACCGGCTATGGCAACGCTCCCTGCGCATCTTGATGAGCGGTGTCGATGGATCAGCGATTTGCGTGAGCCAAGAAATGAAGGTCCGGTGATTGTTTGGCTCAAATCCACGTTCCGTGTGAATGAAAACCCTGCTCTTGACGTCGGTCGGACGCTCGCTGCACACCACAACCGACCTCTGCTGGTCTATCACGGGCTGGATGAACGCTACCCACACGCCTCGCTGCGCCACCACAACAGCGTCTTGGATGCCGCCGTTGACATGCATGATGGATGCAATGCTCTCGGCCTTCGCTATGTGCTCCACGTCGCCCGTGAAGGGCATCGTCAGCCTGTGATGAGGGCCTTAGCAGAGATGGCATCGGTGGTTGTCACCGACATGATTCCATTGCCTCCTTGGTCGTCATGGGTGAAAACCATCGCAAGCATGAATGAGGCACCGGTGGTGGAAGTGGACGGGCACTGCGTGGTCCCTATGCCCTTGTTTGGCCGTTCTGTCGACCGGCCCTTTCGCTACAGAGACGCTACCAAAAAACTTCGAAAGAGAAGGCTGCAGGCACGATGGCCAGAATGTCAGGTGAAAGCAGAGCCCTATCTTGGCCCGTTGCCATTCGATCCTGTTGATATCCCATCTCAAGTTCGGAACCGGGAAGGACGGTGGAAGCTGATGGCCTCGTGCAACATCGACCCTACGGTTCACCCGGTGTGGGCGGAACGGGGCGGGGAAAAAGCAGCCTTGGCCCGTTGGCAAGCCTTCCTCATCAAAGGGCTCAACGGCTATGCACGCCGCCGCAACAACGCTGCGGATGCCAGCGGTGTTTCACGCCTCTCCAGTGCGTTTCACTACGGCACGCTCTCGCCCATGAGGGTGGCGCGTGAAGCGGCGGAAGTGGGAACGAAATCCGCTGATAAGTACCTCGACGAACTTCTCGTGTTCCGAGAGCATGCTTGGCATCATGCCTTTGCTGTTGACGACCCAGCAGCCTATCACCATCTTCCAACTTGGGCCAAGGATTCATGGGAAGGCACTCAGAACGATCCTCGTCCAGTTCAACTCACTCGGGAACAACTTGACCACAGCGAAGCTCCCGACCGGTTGTGGAATCTTTGTCAGACCTCGCTTCGGCATCATGGCGAACTTCACAACAACGTGAGGATGACTTGGGGCAAGGCGTTTCCCCAATGGACGCCTGATGCTCAAACCTCCCTCGCATGGGCGCAACACCTCAACGACAAATACGCCCTCGATGGACGGGATGCTTCTTCTGTTGTTGGCGTCCAGTGGTGCCACGGCCTTTTTGATCGGCCATTCCTTCCGGGCGTTCCCATCATGGGCGTGGTGCGTCAACGCGACCCTCGAACCCATGCAAGTCGACTGGACCTCACGACCTTTGAAGACCAGGTGCTTCGGCCAGTCATCGATACCCAGCACCCCGTCATCGTGGTCGGTGCAGGATACGCCGGTGCCATGGCAGCTCAATGCCTCAAAGCCCACGGCGTCGACGTCCTCGTCATCGATAAAGGAAGGCGAGCAGGAGGACGGGCTTCAGCACGGCCGTTGGGTCGCGAAACCCTCAGCCACGGGACGACCTTCCTCGATGACCTCCCCAGTTGGTTTGAGGACACCCTGGCTCACATGAGGAAAGAAGGCCGGGTTGATCTCATCGAAGATTCCGTCCACTTGAGGCAAGGACCTGTTGTGGTGGAACACTTGTTGCGTGGCATTGACGTGCTCACCGGCATCACCCTTTCCAGCATGGAACCTACAGAGGAGGGTTGGCTTTTGCATTCAACAGATGGCGAGGCGTGGATTGCTGGAGGCGTCGTGCTGACCGCACCGCTCCCTCAAGCAGCACGGCTCCTTGGCGAAAAGGCACCGAAGGACTGGTCAACCTCGATCTACGATCCCATCTGGAGCACCCTTCTTCACGGCGAATCGCCCGTTCCTGCAGGCGTGCTCGCTGCGGCAGAATCTGCTGACCTCACGGCGCGCCTCGGAGACGGAGAACCTGCACATTCCGTCGTGCTCCACGCAAAGAGTGAATGGTCCTCGGTGCACTTGGAAGACGACCGCACCTCGGTGGCCCAACGGCTTCTCGATGCCTGTTGCGAGTACGCTGATGCTGCATCGATTTCGTGGCTCAGGAGCGCTTCTGCCTCCGGTCATCGCTGGCGGTACGGACGAGCGAACCGTGCAGCATCGCCTCTGGACCTCCCTCGCATGGTGATGGCAGGCGACGCTTGGTCCACATCGCTTGGAACAGTGGGCGGCGCCCTCTCCTCAGGAGCATGGGCAGCCGCACGACTCATGTGGGAGCAGGGTGATGGGGTAGGCCCGAAAACGGTGGCTTTGCAGCAAACCTTGTTCTAAGTGTGCGTCTCAAAAATCCGGTTGCACCGGGAGTGGAGAGGACATCACTCGCCGACGCGCTCGATGACACGGACGTGGTCGCCGCGCATGTTGAGCGTCATTGGGATGATCTGTTCGTAGAGTTCCATGCTGACCTCTTCCTTCGATTCGGACACGCTGGTGATGCGAGCCTTCTCGCCCTTGAAGGCGCCAGTGACAATTTCCACGATGCAGCCGACTTCAATGCCGCTGGTGACGGCCTTGGGTTCGAGGTACGGGAGAATGTCTTCCAGTGGTGCTTCGCCTGGAAGCACGGTCTTCGCATTCTTGAGAGGAGACTGGTTGATTCCACGGCGAGCGGATGGGTCGCGACCACCCGAGCGGCCGATGAGTTTCTCCACGTGGTGAAGAGCACTGGATTCGATGAACACGTAGCCACGCATGGCCGGTGGATGAAGAATGGACATGATCTCATTCTGAAGCGCCACCATGGAACCGCTGCCGTGGAGGCGAGCGTACATTTCGTCAGCCACTCGCTGCTCGGAGTTGATGGCTGTCTTGACGATGTAAAGGAAAGAGGCAACGCTGCCATACATCTCACGGAACAAACCGTGAGCGTTCTCCATGTCAAGGTCAGAAAAGATGCAGTTGTGATCCTTGATGGTCCCCGGGTCCACCCACTCCGCACGGGTGTAGATGCCCGATGGGGAGACTTCATTGCTGGCGCTTACGACCAGAATAGGCATGACGTCGACGAGGTTCCGGCCCATGTCGATACCACGCTCTGGACCGGTGCTGTGGTAGTGCAGGTCTTCAACGGGAATACCGGTGGATTGAGAAACCCGTTCAAGGACTTCCTCTGGCGTGTCAGCAACACCCCAAACACCGTCCCAAAGATCGGGGAAATGCTCCGAGGAACTGTTGCGCTTCAGCAACAGCATCTTCTCTTCATGGCGAACAAAGGCTACGAATGCTTCCGTCATCATCAACACGCTCCAACTTCAGTTCCCGATGCCAAAGACATCGTGAATTAACCAAGGAAGGAAGTTGTCCATTGCGACCAGAATGGCGAATCCAATAGCGCCCAGAACAAAGAGCCCAATACCGCAAATGATAGCGGTTTGTCGGAACTCTTGCTTGGACGGCTTGCGCGCCATACGGATAATTCGGGCCCAGGAGCCTCGGGTAATCTTGCGGAACTGCGCCTCAATCTTATCCTGTTGCTCTTGAACCTTCATCTCGAAGGTCTTGCTAGCGTTTGTTTCGTCAGACATGGTCTAACCTCAGCCTTCCGACCCACCAACCCCCTCATTATAACGGCTCCGCATGAGGATTGGGCCGTCTCCTTGCTGGACCTCACTTCCATGAATGGGAGGGTTGATGTGGGGTGAGGGGTTGAGGAGGAGCCGATGGCAGACCGTAATCCGTACGATGTGTTGGGTGTGAATCGCAACGCCAGCGACGGCGAAATCAAACGGGCCTTCCGAAAATTAGCCCGCCAGTACCATCCCGATCGCAACCAAGGCGATGCGGGTGCTGAAGCCAAATTCAAGGAAGTACAAGCGGCTCACGATACCATCGGTACACCAGAGGCCCGACGCGAGCACGAGCAACAAGAGCAAATGCGGAACATGTTTGGCGGTGGTCGCGGACGTGGTGGCCCATCAATGAATTTCGGCGGCATGGGTGGCGGCATGGGTGGCGGTCTTGAGGACATGCTCGGTCAGATGTTTGGCGGCGGCGGCATGCCTCGACAAGCCCCCCGGCAAGCACCACGCCAACAAGCGAAGGCTGCCACCATCAACGTCGGCCTTGACATCACCATGGAACAGGCCATGGCTGGGGGTCAATTCGAATTCTCATTCAAGCGTTTCAAAAGCCAAGGTACGAGCATGGAAACCAAGCGAACCACGATGAAACTCCGCCTTGATCCAGGCGTTCCCCACGGCACGACAAAGACGCTGAAGGGACAAGGTCATGACCATCCCGAAGGCGAGCGCGGCGACGTGGTGGTGATGGTTCGCGTCGATGCTGGAGAAGCGTGTCGCTGGGAGGGTGAGACGTTGATACAAGATGTTCCCGTCCCTTACTCGACGTTGATGTTGGGCGGCAAAGTGAGCGTCCGTCTGCCTTCCGGAAAGGTTGGCAAATTATCCGTGGACCCTGGAACTCAAGTGGGCGACCGGCGAAGGATGGGAAAGGCAGGATACAATGGCGGCGATCTGACGTTGGAATTCGTCTTGGCTGAGCATGAGACCCTGACTGCGGAACAAAAAACCGCTCTGGAGGCGCTGCGAGCGTCGGGGTTGTGAAGCGTTGACTTCATGACATCTCAACCGAACCCTCCATCATGGCGGGCGGGAGGAACCGGGGTCGCGGTCGTCGCACCAACCGTCAGCACAGCAAGAAGAAAGGACCTCAAGCACCTGTTGACGAACGTCTTTGGCGGCGCATGTCTCAACATTTCCAAGCCGATGACTGGCTGGAAACGTGGACGGCGGAAGCCATCGCGGCCATGCTGGTGGACAAAGAACACCTCGAAGCACAATTTCGTACTGAGCCAAAAAGGGAACGCGCCCTGCTGAGCAGCATCAATGAAGCCTTGGCTCACGGTCGAAGCGAAGGGACTTACATTCTCCCAGACGAGGGAAAGGCCGTTCGGTTTCGTTCACCATCCTCTCTTGAAGCGCTCCAATCAGCCGTTGCAGGATGGAAGGATTTCTTCAGCCGTCATGCTGGAAAAGGGGAGACTGAACTCCATGGTCGCCCACCATTGACCGCGGAACAAGCAGGCGATGCAGATGCGGCCAAGTACGCAATGCTGGAGAATGTGTGGGAAGCGATGCTCACGGGCCAACCTCTTCCGGAGGCGTTCAGGCTCGACGATACCGGCTGCACCTCGCTCCAAGGTTTTGACCTTCTTCGGGAAGCTCGTCAATGCGCTGTGCGCCGTTCGGGACTGAGGTTCCGAGACGATGAGCCCGCCATGGCCTTGCTCCTGATGCAGGCTGGCCGGTGGACCGCTCGAGGGCTTTTGGACGCACGCTTGGAAGCACGCCGGCGGGACGGTCACAACCCTTTCCCGCGAACCTACGACGCATCTCTGGTGGATTATGCCGACCGTTTGGCGGAAGTGGAGGGCGACAAGGAGATCGCTGCCGGACGAACCGACCTTCGACACCTGCCACTGGTGACCATTGACCCGCCTGACGCCAAGGATTTTGACGACGCCGTCTGTTTGGTTTCCGAACATGGCGAACAAACGTTGTGGGTCGCCATCGCCGACGTAGCACATTACGTCCGAAAGGGCACGGCGCTTGACCACGCGGCAGCATCCCGAGCAACATCGGTCTACCTGCCACACACCGTTCTGCCAATGCTCCCTCCAAAACTGGCCGACGACCTGTGTTCACTTCGAGCAGGCGTGGACCGGTTAGCCATGGTCGTGGCCATGAAACTCGACGGTGAGCACCACGTGGTGGAGACCAAAGCCTACGAAGCGGTGATTCATGTCAAAGCCAACATTGCGTACGGCGATGTACTGGAGACCGATGCTTACGACGGCATGCTTGACCTAGCAGAGGTTTGGCAACAGCGTGAAATTCGACTCAACCTCAACAACCCCGAGTTGCGGCCTCGGCTTCACGGCGAGGACGGACTCCGTGTTGAGGTGAAGTGGCCCAACAAAGCCACTCGGATGATCGAATCCTTCATGGTCGCCACCAACGCCGCTGTTGGTCATCTTCTGGGCCACGCTCAAGCCCCGCTTCCCTGGCGATGCCACGCACCTCCAGACCGCCCAGAAGTGGAGGAACTCAATGCAAAATTAATCGCCCTTGAAGTTGGCATACAACTGCCCATGCCAAGCCTGCGAAAGCATGGCGAAAGCGAGACGCAGGAACTCTCGAACCTTCTCGGAGATTGGGCCAACCTCGGCGGAGGGGGCATTGAGATCAGCGGCTTAGAGGCGGAGAAAGCCGACGACGGCGTTCCCGAGTATTTGGCCAACGTCATTGACCCCGAGGCCCGCAACGGCATCCTCACCTCGCTTCAAGAAGCACAGGAAGCAGCAAGCGATCTGACAGAGACCACTCGGCGCATCGTCGACCAAGGGCTTTTCCAACTGATGCAGCGGGCCCGCTACTCCGAAGAAAACGGGGGGCACTTTGGTTTGAACCTCGACGCTTACGTGCACTTCACGTCCCCAATTCGCCGATATCCAGATTTGATGACGCACCGCCAACTCAAGGCCTTCATCCACGGAAAGGATTGGGAGCACGACCTCAAGGAGACGGCCCGCCTTGCCGAACATTGCAGCGATCAGTCCCTGACGGCAAAACGCATGGAATGGGAACTTGTGGCGAATGCCTACCACGTTCATCTTCTCCACGGAGGCCGACTCGGTGAGGAAGAGGCATCGGCCGCTTCCACCTCCTACAGCGCTCGAGTGACAGGGCTTCGTGGCCCATGGATCTTCCTTGATTTAGCCGATGATGGGGCGGTTTCAGGCCGCATGCACTTGCGTCAACTCGGCGGAAAAATACGCTTGGTCGTGGACGAATTTGGACTCAAAGTCGAACATGCCGAGCCCAATCATGCCGGCGAGCACCCCGTGGTGTTGCGCCTCGGGCAGCGGTTCCCTTGTCGGTTGCGCGGCCTGGACCTCTGGTCGGGATCCCTTGACCTCGCCCCGTTATGAGGTTCACCATGGAGGAGAAAAAAGCATACTCGTGGTTTCAGGGCCAGCGCTTCCACCCATGTATTCGTAATAGATGATTTCTGCAACAGAATTCCATGCCTTTTTGCTGAGGTCTGCCTTATGGGCAATACGGCCAATGAGGTTCGCCATCTCCTCGTCGGTGAAGACCGCATGGGATTTGAAAATCTCGCCCATAATGCCATCTTCTTCGTTGTCCAGCCAAAATCGAAGTTGGTTGCGTTCATCCGACGTAAGAGGCAAATCATCATCGGGTTTGTCAAAGAAACCATCCAAGGCATTGCCGAGTGATTTAGCCCGCTTGAAATCTTCACTTGTGAGTTCCGGCATGG
>Ga0181379_1000748_pt1 | contig 15654 bp, 13 predicted proteins | sample 2SPOviralmetaG_FD_130115 | JGI IMG/M metagenome (GOLD analysis project Ga0181379, IMG submission 130115) | Marine viral communities from the oligotrophic San Pedro Time Series (SPOT) site, San Pedro Channel, CA, USA - 2 SPOT_SRF_2009-07-10 | ecosystem: Environmental > Aquatic > Marine > Strait... | reverse complement strand
GTTAGGGTTAGGTTGTGAGCTTGTCCTATTATCAGACGGCGGGAATAATGGGTCTGACACAAAATCAGCAGGAAACAAGTCAGGATTACTAGATGCTCGTGATATTTTTTGATACCTAGATTTCCTTTTAGATTTCCTCCTAGATTTCCTTTTAGATTTCCTTTTAGATTTCCTTTTAGATTTCCTTTTAGATTTCCTTTTAGATTTCCTTTTAGATTTCCTCGTGGACCTTCTCCTGGATTTCCTCGTGGACCTTCTCCTGGATCTTCCTTTAGATTTTCTCGTGGATCTTCTCCTAGACCTTCTCGTGGATCTTCTCCTAGATCCCTTACGTAGTTGTTGAGGGGATTTCCTTCTAGATCCCTTACGTAGTTGTTGGGGGGATTTTCTTCTAGATCTTCTACGGGATTTTCTCCTAGATTTAGGTGGTTGTTGGGGGGATTTTCTTCTTGGCATTTATTATATATTAATATAATAATATATAATAAAATGGATAATTTGGAAAAGTTTTGCGAAACGTATGATATAAAGTATTTTAATAAATTAAATAAGAAAGTACAGGATTTTTTTCTGTTGGTATCTGAATATATACTGGCGAAACATAAAAATAAGGGTCATTTTCGGGGGGGAGCCACCAGGGATAGTTCTGGATTTTTGGGATTGGCTCAAATAATTGTGAATATGTTGAAACCCAAACCTTATAAACATATAAATGAGATATTTGTTTTGTGGAATATGAGAGTATTGGAATCTAGTAAATATGGAAAGAAGATTGTATTATTTGGTGATGTACATACTTACGCGCACCAATGTTCTATGGATAGCATAGATGTTTCTAAATTTATCCAGATGCAAGTAGAGAGTGCAACAAGTTTTGTAGATTTGTATTTAGAGATTCCTTATTTATTTGGACAAAGTTATAAGGGTCGAGAAATAGGAGGAACATTTTTGCAAGATACTAAGATGAAGTTTAACGAATGTTTTAATTGGGTAAAGAAATATTGTCCATATTATAATTTACGTGCACATTATATTGATTTGAGGGAGCCGGTATTGGGAGAAATAGTAAATTTACAGAGACAAGTGAATGGATTGTTTTTTATAATGCAAACGGTTGATGGCAATGAGAGTAGAATACGTGCTATTGTGAATAAGATATTATCAGATGGAGAGAAATATGGGGAAATATGTTCTGACCGAGACAAGTTGACAAGTCATATGTATAATATAGTAGATAGGGCTAAGATACGTAAGCAGATAGATAATATTGATGATGGTAATATACGTAATATATTGAATCGGAAGTTGAAAGAGTTTGTTGAGATAGATAGTGATAATTTTAATAAGAATTATAGTTGGTGTCAGATAATAGGGGTGTTACGTTATATTAGGGATCATCCTAGGGACAGTAGATCTTTGGAGGCGGTGAGTAAGTTGTATATGGATACATCTAAGTATACGGGGTATTTGATGGATATTTATACGATGGCTAGGATGTTTAGGAAATATGATTATGTAAGGAATAATAATTCCTTACCGGCCAGGAGTATAATGGTGTATGCTGGGGGTGAACATACCAAGTTATATGCTAATATATTATTAGAAATGGGTTTTAGGGAGGTTTTCAATCGTGATGGAAGTTGGGAGAAAGATAAGTTTGGTAATGTAGTTAATTATAATTGTATGGATGTGAGTGATTTGAAACAACCGTTGTTTAGTAATTAAGTTGTATGAAAGTGACCCTAACTTTTAGGGAACCGGAGGTGAGAATGGGAGTAGCTGCTGAATTAAGTGTGATGTTTATAAATTGGTCTAGAGGTTCTCCCATTATTCCTGTACTTCCAATAGCTCCAGCAGGGGTACCGCCATATAAGGCTGCGACTCTACGCCCTTGTTCATTTAATCTCAAGTTATTATAATCGACTGTTGCCAATAAATCTAGAGTATTATTCTGATTGTCCCCTATTCCTCTATTTGGACTTAAACCGAGATTGAGGGTTCCACCATTTGTACCAACAATAGGATTAACGGCTTCTATAACAACTTTAATGGGTACAACACCCTGGGGTACTTGGAGTGCATTTGTTAAGTTTCCAGGTTGATTTGGGCTTGAATTGAGTGACCATACTATGTCGTTAATGGTTGCATTGGCAGTGGAAAAGTTTGTGGGGGTGTAGCCGACTACGGTAAATTCTGGTAGTTGTCCGTCTATGGAATTTGCTTTGATTTGATTGTGGACTACGAGGTTTCCGACGCCGGCAGCCATTCGGTTAACATTTCCGAAGCTTTGATTACCATTAACGGGGTCAATAAAGTTTCCAGACATTTTTATATTATAAAAATATAAAAATAATTTACTAAGGTAACACCATAAAGTCTACAGTAACTTGTAAACTCCCTTTAGTTAACTTAGTGATAATCGAGTTTAGCAATGTGATAGTAATATAGTCGTCCGAATTGGTAATGGTAGTGGATGTGGAACCACCAGTGGAGATACCAGAACCACCGATTGCTACGGTTGAGGGAGATCCAAATGCGGCAACTCTGTTATTCTCGTTAGTTAATAGTTGGGTAGTGTTGTAGCCTACTTGGTCTAATAAAGTGTTGGACATTGTGGTAGGACTAGAGTTAGTTCCTATGTTTAATAGGCCATTTGCGGTTGAGGTCATTACACCTGATGAATTTACTGGTTGTACAACAATAGAAATTGGTACTAGATTTCCTGGTAATTTAATGTGTAGGGATGCTGTGTTTGCTACGTTTGGTTTTGATTGCAGAGTAAATACTTGGTCGGCGGCGGTTGAATCTGCCGTGGCGAACTCGGTTGGAGTATATCCAACAATGTGATAGCGAGGTAGACCAGAGGCACTTGGTAGATTATTAAGATTTAGTGAAGTCAAATCTGTGCTAACTGTTTGTATAGAATTAAGATCAGGGGGTAGATATGCCATTTTTATATTATAATAATATAAAATTAAATTCTTATATTTCTATTTTAGTTACCTCCCCTATAACTTTTGTTCTTCCCTCGGAAAGAAGAATACGTGTGCCGGGTTTAATGAATTGTTTTCCGACCCATAATTTGAGTATAACTTCTGCGGAATCTCCTGTGCGAAGAACAGAGTCGTTGTCGTGTTCTGAGCGGGAGCTACATTTTGATATGATTTGTTCTATAACTACGGAAGTGCGTAATGTGAGGGCGTGCATGAGGGGTTGGTATCCGGTTTTGATGTTTGTGCTATGGGATCTGAGAACTTCAATTTGGGCGTGTATTTTTTCGCATAAGATTTGTTGTTTTTTGTTTGATATAACGACGGTTCCCTTTTTAACGTCTTGTTTAGCGATACCCTTAACCCCTATACAGACGTAGCAACTATTACTAATTTGTTGTACGGGAACTCTTTTACAGTGTATGGATCTGACGGTAATTTGAGTATAAGCATTGTTGTGGGGTCCAAAGAATAGTTTATCACCGACTTTAATTTTTCCGGAAGTGAGGTATCCACCTAGAACGGTTCCTACACCCTGTACATTCCATGATGAATCGATATAGTATTCTACGTTGTCAGATGTGTTATTTGGGATGATTCTTTGGGGGGTAAGATTGAGGAATTTGTGTAGGGATGGAATCCCGTCTAGGTTAACGTTCGATACTAGGAAAATAGGTACGATAGTTTCTGTGTGTATATTCATGACACATCTGATGACGTCTTCGTTGTTTTTGACTTTAATGGGTATGCGACGTAAGCCAGGGGATTTGATTATTTTGTTGATGGAGTCTAGTGTTTCTTGGAGGACGTTAAGTCTGTCTTGGACCATATCTATTTTGGTGATAACAATGCAGAAGGGTATGTGTAGGGTTTTGCATAGGAATATGTGTTCACGAGTCATTCTAAGGATACCTCGATTTGCCCCTACCATGATCATGCATAGATCGGGTTGGGAAGATGATAATCCGAATATTGTTGTCTTGAGGTATTTTTCGTGTCCGGCGAGATCGAAGAAGGATATAACTTTGGTGCTCTTTTTGACGATATCTGGCCAGGGTAAGTTTCGTGTGCCGTGTTGATTTGTGCTATTACCTTGATTATCATATCCAAGTATTTGATGTCCAATTGAGGATGTTCTACCGGTAGTGACTTCATGGGCGTAATTGAATACGTTGAGTCTGGCGGAGCCTCTGCCGTCGTCTGGTTTTCCGTTTATGAGAACAGATAGGAGAGTTGATTTTCCACAGTCAACGGAGCCGGCGATGGCGACTTTGATGTCAATGTATGAGTGGTCGTTAATTTCTCTAATAAGAATTTCGTATATATTTTTGGGTTCGGTTCCAGAGTTGCCGTTATTTACGGGGGAGTATGTCAGGATAGAGATGGAATATTTATTTTTGTCTGCGGCAGATTTGAGGCAATTAATGGTGGTATTATATTCTTGTTGTGTTATTCCTACGATAGTTCCATCATCATCTACACCTAGATTATAAATACATTCGGAGCCGCCCTCGTTGCATCTATAACGCATTTGGGTAGCTAAGCGTTCAATACGTTCGGGGGAATCGTCGCTTAGTTTCCGTTTGTATTCGATATTGCCATCGTCCTGTTCAGGTACTAGTGTCATAATTAGTTTATATGTATTGTATAAATCTTTAAAAGATATTGATATGTGTTGAAAAAGAATAGATTCAGTATTTAAAATATATAGTAAAATAAAATGAGTAGGGAATTGATACCGTTATGTAATGAAGATACGAATCCTTTTGGTGGTCCTTGTGATTATGTTAAGTATATAGCTGAATGTAGTTTATCACAAGGAGGTTGTTGTAATCCAGATAAAGAAGAAGGACAGTTGTGTTCTGATGGATCTAAGTGTGAATTACATCCTAAAAAGTGTTGTATGGATAAAAATGGTGAAATTATTTGTGCTTGTTGTGATTGTGGTCATAATCCAGATAAAATAAGATGTAAAAAGTCTTCGAATCCGAATTGTGGATACGATGCGTTTACAGATGATTATTATTGTGTTGATAAAACACAATCTAACCAAGAAAATGCGTGTCAAATGACGGAGGACGTATGTACTATTTGTAGTAACCTGCCGTACAATAACGTATCTAGTGAGGATGTATTGTATTATAAATATCCTTCTGTTGGTTGTAGTATTTATGAAGGGTGTCAGAAGAATATGGAAAACTTGGTTGGGTCAATAGCAGATGATCCTTATTGGAATAATGAGTTGTGTTTTGATGATTATGGGATAATTGTTGATAATAATGAGAGTTGTAATAAATGTTTAAATGCATCTATTAGGATGGAAATGTTGGGTTGTTCAGAACAAATGAGAATTGATCATTGCAATAAAGTTTGGCAGTAATTTTATAATATATTATATTAACATAAATGACGAATAAGCAAAAGATTTGTAGAACTTTTTTGATATTGTCAGTTGTATTCTTGATATTATTAATAGGTCTTATTTTTGTGTACAATCGTTTTTATAGCGAGGAGTTTACACAGAACTACAGAGTAAATTTAGGTGCAGGGGCACTTAAAAAGATTAATTGTAGATTTGGATTACGGGGCTGTACAATAACTAATAGTTGTAGGGAGAATGATATTAGGTGGTGTACAACAGGTACATTAGGTTGTGAAGATAATTCTGCTGAATATTGTGAACCTGAGAATTTAATAGAGCAACATGTGTGTAGGGATGGAAAACAGTTTTTTTGCAAATCTAACGAGGAAGGTTGTTATGATTATTCTGTTAAGTTTTGCAAGGAAAATAGCGATGATAAGGATGTTACCAAATCTTGTATGGAGGATGGTAAGATTGTGAGTCATTTTCATTGTAAGGAGAAGGATCCCGAGTGTAGGGATAACTCTAAAACGTATTGTAAGAATAGTAGTTCAGATAAACCAAAAAAACCCAAGAAAGCAAAGTATGTGGCTGAAGTAACTAAGAAGTGTAAGGACGGTACGTCGTTTAATTGTTGGGAGAACGAGCCAGGTTGTTTTTCTAATTCTATGATGTATTGTCCGGGTGGTGATACATGGTGTTCGTCTGTGGGGGGAAGTGGGTATCCAGTATGTAAGTTTGATGATTGGAATAGTTGTGTGAAAGCTGGGGGTTGTGTGACGGATCCTGCCGAAGCTCATCCTGGTTGGTATGATATAACTAAGTCTAAGAATGATTATGATAGGATGCAAGTAGTGGCTAACGGGGGTGAGAATGCTATGACAATTTATGATGAATGTAATTACCATAATACGAATTGGAATAGGAATCCACGGTGTATGATAGATAAGGGACCGTATAAAGGGGAAGTTGGGGTGTGTAGATATGATGGTGTAAATGTGCAAAAATGTCAACCGGTTGGTCAGAATTGTGAGAACGCGGTACCGTCATATTGTAATAAGGAGCAAGAGTTGATGTTGGGTCAGAGTAGAAAGGTGAATCCTATGTGTATTCGTAATGGTATAGGGGATGTGTATATGGACTGTGTATGATTAGATTTTAAAACTTTTTAGTTTTAAAATGATTGTGTAACTTCGTTGTGTAACTTCGTTATGTTTTGCAGGTATTACATGTGATATTGTGAACACAATTACTGCATATAAGATTAATACAATTTTCGCATTTACATTTGTGAATGGAATGGGGTAACAGATTGTTAAGTTTGATAAATTCGTCAAGATTTTTATTTGGATCTTTTTTATAAATATCTAGGTACTTAATCATGTCTGCATAGGATATAAAACTGTTTGAACAGATAGAGCAAGAATCCATTTTTAAGAAAACTGTTTGTTTTTAATATTATATAAATTAAGGTTCGTCTGGATAGTCGTCAAAGTCTTCTATCTCGCTTTCCTCATCTTCTATTAGTTCTTCCTCGCTAAGTTCATCCTCTGAATCGATAATCTCATCGTCTAGTTCCTCGACTTGTTCGTCCTCTAGTTTAGTATTTGCGTCTAGGTTTTCTGGTAGGGTATATTCGAATTTAAATTTTTTGCATAGTTCAATATCTTCTGGGGTTAGGTTATTGATTTGTCCGTCTGGGTTTTGTTTACCGATGACTTTTTTCGTTTTGGAGTCGAATACGAGTCCAGATTCTGGGTGTTCATAATTCATGAATTGGTTTCTGCGGAGGGGAGTACATGCCATGGCTGATGATATTTTTTTAATAATTGGGGGTGGGGTAGGATTTTTGGATGTTTTGGGGGGAGGTTTTTCTACGGGTCCGGCCAATAGTAGGGTGATAAGTTCACCTTTGTTACCGGATGTTTTAAGTCCCTTAGTTTTACACATTTGTTTTAGTGTTGCGACGGTTTCTTTTTTAAGATTATCTTCTGTTAGGTCCCCGTTGGATATATTCTTATCGGTTGGGGGTCCACCTCCTGTGTCCGGGGATGATGTAGATGGGGGTGGGGGAGGTAGAGTGTTAGATTTTGATTTTGAAGATTTACCTTCCCATAGGGCGAGTAGTTCCTCGGGATTTAAGTCATATTTATTAGAAATTTGTTGTATATATTCGTGTATGATACTCTCAATAGCTTTTGATGCTGAGTTGGCAAAAGACATTTTGGATTTTATTTCCCTAGATCAATGTTTAAATCTCATTTTTATTTGGAATATAATTATATTCACAATTCCGGTACCGTAGGTCTAGGAACGGTATGTCCATCTGTCACACCGTATTGATCATCGACATAGCTATCATGCTCATCTAACGCCTTCTCATACTTTTTCGCTTCTTCTTCATTATTGTTTTTCCATTCCTTAATTTGGTTCTTCATGTTATCGTAGGTTTTTTGTGCTTCCGCTTGTCTCGTCTCCGCTTCTTTTTCTGTTTTAGCTTCATATGTATCTTTGTCTGATTTAGACTGTACAGTCTGTTTAGCTATCATATCAATCAATTCCTGTGGCGGATTTTCATCTACAGCGTACAGTTTTCCTACGGCTTCGTTTCCAGCCTTCACAGCGTCTAATATTACTGTTTCGGGGGAGGAAGAAGAACTTGTCATCTTTTCTTTAGTGGTTTTGTTTAAAAAGAAATTTCCTAGCGCTTTTCTACCGGCACTTGTAAATCCAAGACTTAGAAAGCTAACGATAGAAGCACAGATTAGTGCAAATTCTCCTATTCCTAACCAACAACCAAGACTGCCAGGACCACCAGTGCCTGCTTTTCTACCTTTTTTATTGTAACATTTTTTCGTACTAACATTCCAGGCACATTCATCTGAATCGTCATTCTTACAATCTATTTCTCCCATTCCTTTACAAGTTGTAGCATAAGTACAGGCTTCAGTTGGTATTAAAAATAATTTAGCTCCAGCTCCGAAAAGTTCAGAAGCTGCTTTAGCTGCTGGACTCTGATTTGTCATCTGCATTATAAAATAAATTACTGCTCCTACTACTATTACTAAAAGTATCATTCCAACAAATTTTGCAATAATTGCACCTGTATTTGATGATTCTGTATTATTATTCTCCATTATTTTTTTATTTAATGATAACATTAAATAAAAAAATAATGAGTACAGTCTTAATAATATTATTATTTCTAATCATATTACCAATTATACTTATAATTCATTGTTTTCTAGTAATATATGCATCTAGAAGTCCTTTTTTAGAATGGTGGAATAAGTTGAAAAAAGAAGGTGGAACTGGAGACATCTCTAGTAGTACTTCTGCAGTTACACAACAGGAGAAACTAGATTGGTGGTATATACTAGGAAGTGAACTTTGGGAGGGAATATTTTTTGACATATACGAAGAATTGTTTGTAAGTAAAAATATGCAAATAAATTCTAATTGGCTCTCGTGGCTTATAAACGAATGTTCTCACTATCAAGCATGGGACACTGAGGACGGCTATGGAGGTTTGCTTACTCCACGGTCCTATGCTGTTGGATTAATACCAAGTTATGGTTGTGGAGACAGAGTGTTCGATGAATGGATTGATAACTATTATAGTGTAATACATAAGCAATTCGATAATCCAGACCTAAATGTATGGTTAGAATACAATACTAACGGTACTAGAAAAAACGCCGGAATATTTCCTGAGCCACCTAGTATGGGAAGCATTACCGATTCAACCCACTGGCGATGTTTTATTTTAGAATTATTAAATGGTTATGATAGTAAAAATTACCCAGATGATCCCATAGGTTTAACAGCAAAACAGGGTTCAAGCCAATATAATTGGTATTACGGTCCCATGTCAGGAGAAGAAGGTGATAATGATTTTCATGCATTTTATCTGACAACAAATAAGGGTAAGAAAGCAGGAGCCTCCGCTTATGATATATGGAATTCAGCAATAAATACAACTAATGATGAATCTGGTATTCCCCCTCGTAATGATAACTTTTTTTCAAGATTTGGGATGTCACCTAACTCTGTTTTGATAACTGCGTTTTTTAACGATACTTTCACTATAGATCAGATAGAATATAGATCAAAGAATTTTGGTGTTTTATTGAATAGGACTGACGATGGTAGTATTGGCGGATTATATGGTTATTTAATGACTATGAAAGATCAACCAGATATGTCTGAAGCTTGGATTAATGATTGGTTTCAACAAAGTATTGAAGGTGGTCCAGATATAACGCCTAGTCCTGGCAAATGTAAAAAAGATAATGAGGCGGGAGCTCTTGCCGGTTTTACCAGTGGTATATCTACAGCAGGTATAGGGGCGATGGGGTGGGCGCCGGCGGCGGCGGCGCTCGGTCCGGCAGGGGCGGTGGTGGCTCTTGGTGTAATATCTATCGGAATGGGCGCTTGGACAGGGAGCAAAGCAGCAAGATCTTGTTAATTTTTAAAAATAATTAACTAAATAAATGATAACGATTGGTCAAGCTTTTACTTTTGTAATTATACTTTCATTATTATTAGGTTTTGGTTATTATATCTATATTAGCAATTTTGCTTCCAATAAAAAATATAAGTGTGAAGATAATCAATGTATTAAAGCAACTAGTGATGACGATGGTGTCTATACTAGCGATGATTGTGATAATGCTTGTGGGGACGATCCTCCACCAGATGATAAAAATGTTTGTGAAGGTCATGAGAAAGACAGCGCTACAAGTGCTTACCCCATCACATGTGATACAACTCTTGGGGCATGTACAATTGGACAGAATATGACATGTAGTGAGATGAATTATTGTACTGATGGTAAATGTGAAGATCTGAAAGATAATCCTAATTACCAAACAGAGTCTGATTGTGAAAAAAATTGTCAAATACTAGCAACTGCCTACACTTGCTCAGGTAATAAAAAGTGTGAGAAAGTTGAAGATACTACTTTCAACTGGCAGGATGATTATATCTGGTCAAGTAAAGATGCATGTAATCAAGCTCTTGCCTCAGGTTTATGTAATTCTGGTGCTGAGAAAGATGCCTGTAGTAATAAAGACTCTACACAGTCTGACTCTGGTAAATGTTGTGGAAAGGTACAACTTCAAAATAGATATTGTTCACAAAATAAAACAGCTGAGGCTTGCAATGGCGATAGTGCAAATAATGGTCAAAATAAATGTTGTTGGGATAAAGAGGAAGAATCTTGTCCAAATGCATGTTTTTCTTTCAAGAAAAAAAGTGGTACCACAACCGATACGACGCCTTGTACTAATAAGGAGAAAAGTGGTGACAAAAATACGACAGACGTGGCCGAAAAGTGTTATGGTTTTGATGAGTTTAAGAATTGTCGCGCTAATAGTAATATGAGCGATAGTTGGGAGGTCCTAAAAACAACCTGTTGTGGTTGGGGACCTAATAACGATGGAGATAGAAATCCTCTAGGTACTGATATTAATTTACCTTTATGTAAAGGAACCAGAATTCAAGGTTCTGATGGTACAAATGCTCAAACTAAATGTCTGAATGCTAAAAATGGTTACTCAAATTTATGTAATAATGAAGATAACGGTTGTTATTTTTCTGGGCAGGTAAGCGACCATGTCAATGCAACAAATTTATACTATCAATGTATATTAGACGATAATAACTTTAGTAGTGTTTACCAATGTAAACCACCCCAGTAAATTTTATAATATTAATTATAAAATTAGATACGGAAGACGTTAAGGTGATGTTTCCCCGAACCAATCATGTTGGAATCCTCAATACGGGTTATTGTCTTGTTGGTGTGGCAAATTGCCCCCACACGACGTTGAGTTTGTTGGAGACGCTTAGCGATGGTTCTGACGCTGTAATAAACGCCAGGATTCTGTGAAAGGAAGTTAATGATTTTTTCTTCTACGATGGACATTTAATTGTTAAGACTTATGATTTTAAATAATATTCGGTGTAATAAATTATGGATGGTCAGACGCAGAATGTGAAAAATCCAAATGTTAGTGGTGGATCACAACCACAGACTGTTACATCGACAAATGTTAGTGGTGGATCACAACCACAGACTGTTACATCGACAAATGTTAGTGGTGGATCACAACCACAAACTGTTACATCGGCAAATGTTAGTGGTGGATCACAACCACAGACTGTTACATCGGCAAATGTTAGTGGTGGATCACAACCACAAACTGTTACATCGGCAAGTAATTTAAAACCGAATATTGCATTAGATAGTATTAAATTGGCTAGTTTTATACTTTTAATTTTAGGATTATTTGGGGTATTAGGATATGCGATTTACAAAGTTATTCTAATGTTGCAGAATCCAGATAATAATGGTAAGTCAAATGTACCAATCTTAGATACTTATTACTGTTGTCCGCAAGAGGGAACAAATGAGAAGGATTATAATACGGTATTATCGATTTGTGGATCGAAAAATAATGAAACGGATTGTAAAAAAGAGAGTAGGAGTTGTTCTTGGCAAAATAGAACTTGTTCATCGGGTGGTGATGATGGGGGTGGTGATGTGGGTGGTGGTGATTGGTTGGATCGCCATAATTATTATCGTAAAAAAGCGTGGGGGGCTTCGGAGAACTTGGTATGGGATGCAAATTTAGCTGCTGGGGCGGAGGACTGGGCTAAGGAATTGGTTAGTAAGAATGAGTTTGATCATTCTAAAAATTTGGGAAATCAAAAAATAAAGACAACTAAGGGATGTGATGGTATGAGTAGTGGTTGTGGTGAGAATTTGTATAAAGTAATGGGTAAAGCTTTGGATCCAAATGAGGTGGTAAAGGCGTGGTACGATGAATGTAGTGATTATAATGGTAAGTTTACTGAGGGGACGGGTCATTATACGCAATTGGTTTGGAAAGGTGCTAAGAAAGTAGGTTGTGGTGTTGCTGGTAGTAATTCTGGGGGTATTGGGGTGTGTTGGTACGATAAGGGTAATATATTGGATTGTCCTAGTAGTTGTAAGGAGGACCCGTCGTGTTGTAGTTTTGAATCAGGTATGATACCGACAAAGGGTTGTTAACTTCAATTTCTAAAATTGAAGTTTTAAAGTAATTGCGATGAAAAAGTAGGGATGTATAAATTGACAAAATTTGAAAGGGTGCGGGTTATTGGGGCCCGTGCCACTCAGTTATCTTTGGGGGCACCATCCACTATTGATACTACGAATATGATAGATGTTTTAAAAATTGCGGAGGAGGAGTTGAGGCAAAAGAATATACCGATTACGATAAAGAGGACTTATCCGAATGGTGAAGTCAAGGAGATACCTGTAAGTGATATGATTATAGAATAATAAAAGTTGTGATGTGGTTTGTAACATCTAGGGGTAATTCCATCCGTTTGGCGACCTTTGCCCATTCGTGGCATTGGTTATTTCGTTTATTTTTTTGGAGTTTTGCATGGGCCTTTATTTCCATAACCAATATATTTCTGAGTATTACATTACTATTTGGTTGTAGAGAGGCTTGTAAAATATCTGCAAATGTAGGATATGGACTCCAATGTGGTCTGGGATAAGATCTAAGATGTGGAAACCCATATGGGTCCGAGTAAGTTCGCATTTAATATAAATTAGGAATAATTTATATTGTTTTATTTTTGTCTAAATATTTCTAGACTTAATTATTATAGGTAGTTAAAAATTATCTTGGTAAAGTTATTTGTTTTTCTAGATTTTCTAGGGACCAATCACTGTGAGAATTTTTGTATTTAAAATACAAAAATAAGAGTATAAAATCGCACGTTGCGATGCAAGAGTTGGATATAATGACAGGATATAGTTTGTAGTGGGCAGAGTATGAAATCATACATCCAGCGGCTATTAGATTCATTCCTATTGTATAAATGGAAAGATCTTGGATTTTTTCGCGTTTATAGGTGAGATAGATTTGTGGTATTTGCATTGTTGCTATTAGACAGGAACCAATGTATCCTAGGGAAGTAAAAAGAGTATTCATTTTAATTAAAATGAATACTGTTTAAATATTATCAGAATTTAATTTTGTAATCTATTAATGATTTCTTCTAATTTTGTAAAGGGTGGTAGTTGTCGAAACATTTTGTAAGTTTCTAGAATTATTAAGTCATCTTTTGGTTTACAAACCATAGTTTCTGCTGGGAATGGATGACCATATTTTTGTGTCATAATTGGGGCGTCATAGCCATTGAAATTATGATTACATAACCAATTTGAGAATGCTAAGTCGTTTTCCATGGCACTGTAACGTTTGAGTTGTGTTAGTTGTATTGGGGTATCTTCTACGGGTGCAACTACCCATGATACACCGGTGAACATATTTCTAATTATATCATATAGTGTTTTTCCGGGCAATTTTTTTGTAATTACTTCAGGAATTATCAAAGTTTTATCTTCAAAAGTTTCGCGGAGTAATTTATTTATATTACTTAGACTATTAAGATTGAAAACTCTCAAATCTTTGTTTGTTCGATATACCTCTAGATATTTTTCCTTCGGAATACCACCATCATCTTCTGCATCGTCATCGCATAGTATGTTTTCATAGTCTAGATATGTGTTGGCGGTTTGTATGCTAGCAGTATAATAGGTTGCTCTGTTCTTGTTAGTGGCATGGGGAGTTTCTGTGGCTCTATATAAGAGAGTTCCCATTGGTATAACGGTATAATCCCAAGATTGTTCTGGTGGTTGTTCCATAAATGGGGATGATTGTGTTTGGGGTATATTATTGTTAAGACAGTTAATACCACCTCCGTTTAATAAACAAACGGCAGATTCAAGACTTTGTTGATATGATGTATTTACGTTGTAAAAATATATAGTTCCGTGTGTGCAGACACGGGAGTTATCATGTCTAAGCATTGTGTCGTAAGTTCCTATTTCTGTAAATCTATTTTCTTCAGGCAGGTCATTGTATAAACACCAATGATTGTCATTTTTACGAAAGTAACAAGTATAATGTCTTCCTCTGAATATAACTATAGCAGATAATTGGAATACTTGTTCAATTCCCTGGTTTCCTGCGAGGGTTATGATTCTATTGGGGGTGATTCTAGTCGTAATAACTCTACGACCGTTAGGATTCGCCCTGTCAATAGAGAAGATAATGGCTGGTGCTTTTTGGATGCTTAATACTGAAATTTTTCGGGAATATTGGTTTACTTGTCCTTCTGGGGTGAATAGATTATCTTGATCGAATATGTTTTCGTCTATTGTAGTAATTTTATCACTTAGTTCTAGCCCTGGTACTATTTCACCACTAGTAATAGAAATAACTGGACTTGCTTGTGTGTTTGATACGGGGGTTCCCTGATAATCGAACTGTATGGTATTTTCGGATGGTATTGTAAGATTGTTGGTTGCGTATGTGGTATTTTGGGTGATAGTTGTGTCTGTATTGGGGAAGAGTCTAATTAAATGTATGAGGAATTCTGAGGCATCTCTCATATCACAACCGGAGAAATCTTCGGGTCCGGGACAAGAACGTAAGAGGAATCTGAGACGAGTAACGTCGTAAACATTTGCATCTCTTCCTTGTATAACTTGGTTAATTTTTCTAAGTTCTAGTTGAATTTGTTTTCTAATTTCAATTGATTCTTGAATTGATTGTCCCATTACACATACATTTTGTCTTGGATCATCATCTAGGTTAACATTAAGAATGTGTTGTGACAGGGGGTTATTTGAGTCGGAGAATAGAGCTTGTAATATACTGTCTTGGTAACAGCTGTTTCCAACATTAACCAGGGCCCTTCTATCGTCGCCACAGGAGGAGGTTGAGAATCCAACAAAGATATTGATATGTTGCCCAGGCATAATAGATAAGCTTTTTAGGGTTACATCCATATTGTTTATGATATTGTCGTTAAAAATAATTTGGTTAATATCGTTTGAATTTTCTATTGAATCTGTAATCTCATTTCTAATTTCATAAAAAGTTTTATCATTCCTTGTTTGAAACTGTGTTAAAATATTTCCTGCTAGATCTGTCACGTTGACGTACACGGGTGATTGTGTGTTAAGACCAGGTTCTTTCATTGATAGGGCTAGGGCTTGTGATAGATCTTCATCTTCAGAAGAAGGTTCTCCGAGTTCGGCTTCTTTCATGGATAGGGCCAGGACTTCTTCTAGTTCTGAATCTAAATTATCGTCATCATCTTGGTCTCCGTCTTGGCCTCCGTCTTGGTCTCCGTCTTGGTCTCCGTCTTGGTCTCCGTCTTGGCCTCCGTCTTGGCCAGAAGAAGGGTCGCCGAGTCCGGCTTCTTTCATGGATAGGGCTAGGGCTTGGG
>Ga0181379_1000747_pt1 | contig 15655 bp, 16 predicted proteins | sample 2SPOviralmetaG_FD_130115 | JGI IMG/M metagenome (GOLD analysis project Ga0181379, IMG submission 130115) | Marine viral communities from the oligotrophic San Pedro Time Series (SPOT) site, San Pedro Channel, CA, USA - 2 SPOT_SRF_2009-07-10 | ecosystem: Environmental > Aquatic > Marine > Strait... | reverse complement strand
TTAATACTTGAATATTTTTTTCTTAAATAATTAAAGAAGCATATAAAGGTTTTAATATTATTATAAATAAATGGAAAATCTATATGAACCTTTATTAATATTTGTTACAATTTTTCCAATTACGTCCTTATTTTATAGAGAGTATGATGTTAATAAGATAACAAACATTATAGTGAGATTTATACATGGGATTGGGTGTATATATTATAGTGTGCCTTTGATTATAAAAAATAATTATCAGTTATCAATGATAACTGATAAAGAAGATTTTGATGATTGTAGTTATATCTTAAGTCGCTCAATATCATATTTTTTATGGGATACATTAGCTTTGATATTTGAAAAAGAAAAAGAAAAAATGTTATTTATAGGTCATCACTTATTAACTATAATTGGGCTTTATTATGGTATTTTATGTAGATGGAATTCTTATAATGTTGTTTTGGGATTATTAATTGGTGAAATAACTAATCCTATTCATCAAATTATGGATATTTTAAAAGTTATTAATTATAGGGTTATTGAAATAGAGATTATTTATTTAATTTCTTTCTATTTCGCAAGAGGTTATTTTGGAATATGTGCTTTCAAAAGTTTAATTAGTGATTATAATGAAAATTTGATTATTGACGAATGTTATTTTTCTTATATTATTAGTATAATAATATATATGATAATTATACCATTGAGCTTTGATTGGTCATATAAAAAATACATTTCTATAAATAAATATTTAATGAAGAGTTAATTAGCTATTATTTTTCTCTTATGATCATATGTTTGACCAAAAAATCCTAAAACATCAATGAATAATTTCGTAGGGTTCCACCTTAAAAAAATACCTTCATCAGCACATGCATAATCATATGGATACGAATGATGCCAATTATGCCAGCCCTCCCCAACAGTAAAGAACGATACCCATTTATTATCAACTGATTTAATATTTTTATTAAACGGTTTTTCTCCAAATGTATGTGCTACAGAGTTTACACACCAAGTTGCATGCGCTTGAATAGTCCACCTTAAAAATCCAAATAAAAACACACCCTTTAAGAATGAATCATTATATATATATGTGTAAAATCCAGGTAATATATAACATAAGAATATATCATCATATGGCCATAACTTATTATCTAACATAACGACACTATCATTTTTTAAATGGGTTAAGGGCAATTTTTTCCCTTCATTAATTAATCTACTATCTTTTTTTATTAATAACCATCCAATATGAGAGAAGAAAAAACCTCTATTAATATTATGTGGATCTAATTCTGTATCTGAAAACTTATGGTGTAGTTTATGGTCTCTACACCAATGAAATATTGAACCCTGACAAGATGCGGATGCTAATACCATTAACAAACATCTTGTAGGTGTCTTTGCTTTATATGAATTATGCGACCATAATCTATGTAAACCAGCCGTTACTCCAATTCCACATATTTGATAATAAACAAATAATCCAATAATATCCATATAATTTGTAATATAATTCAATGCATATATGGAACAAATATGGTTTACCATAATAAAGAAAGACTCATATAAATTTATATTATAATTATTTATTTTCATAACTATATAGTATATATATTTATAATTTATTTTTAAATAAAATATATTATATTATATACATTTAAATGACAGAAGAAGGATATTCAGATAGTAAAATTGAATCTAAACCAGCGAAAGTTAAATCTAAAAAAGCGGTCAACGACCGCGTTGCTAAGAAAAAAACAAATTGCCGTTTTAAAGAAATAGATTTAGGGATAAATGAAATAACTGGTAAAAGAGAAACAAGATATATAATTGATAAAGGGCCAAAGACAATATGTTATTTTTTTATTTTCCTTATAATTGCTGGTACTATAATTTCAATTGCTTTTCCACCTCAAAGTATAAAAGAAGATAAAAAAACGATATACTATGTAAGTGAAACATTACACGGTATAATAACAGCTGGTTTTATGTATTATATGTGTTATATATGTCGTGGTATAATGGGTTTTATAATATTAATACTTTTTAATATATTTTATTGGTTAGTATTATCACCCGCTTTATATACTTAAAATTTGACAAAATTGAAATATTTTATATACATTTAAATATGAATATAAAATGCGAAATAGAAAACATGTATAGTGATTACTGTATATTAAAAGAAAATATATTAGATGTCTTAAAAAAAATAGACGATTACAAAATACCTTACCATAAACAAAAAATAGCAAATTTATTGTCATCTGTCTCATTCGATTTTAGATTAGATGATCTATTATCTTTCACAGTTAATATTCTATTTAAAAAAAATTATTATGATGCCTATGAATTAAGACATTTAAAAGAATACATAGATATGTCTAGTGAAAAAGAATTACCCTTTTCAGATATCTTAGTAAAAGATAATATATGGGATTGTTGGGATTTAGGAAATAATCGAAAATTGCAAAAAAACTATAAAGATATTGGGAGGATAGCTTATTGGGAGACACCGAAGAAAGGTAATGAGTTAATTTATAGTGTTAAAATAGACATCTTAAAAGTATTAAGTGAAATTGAATTATGTATGATGAAAAAAGAAAACTTATTAATGAAATATTTTGGAGATATATCTAGTGAAAAACATGGTTATTTCTGTAATAAGGTCAAAAACAGAGATATAAATAACGAAATTACTAAATATATTAAAATAATAAATAAACAACCTATATCTAAAATAGACATTGTTAATAAGAAATTAAATATATCAAAGACAAAATTAATTTGTGATGACATTATTGAAAAAATATGTCATTTTCATGATATTTTAGTTAAAAATGATATATAACAAATTATGGTCACTTATATTTGGTAATGTTTCTATGATATCATGCTTCATGATATTAATATTTTTTGTATAGATATAATCAATTCTAGTATTATACCGAGAAGTTTTCTTTTTATCTTTGGAGTCGGTATCAAACCATTCCAAATTAAGGTAATCTGTTAAACCAGTTAAAGGGAGTTCCCAACATCCATTTTTCCTTATTTTGTATATTTCTCCCCATTCTTTAGAGGTATAGTCTTTTTTTGTTAATGAATTAAAATCACCTAACAAAATACTTGGATAATCATTTGAAAATGATATCTTTTCTAATATATTATTTAATTCTTTTTTTCTAGTTTTCTCATTTTGATAATCAAGATGAACATTAGTTACAAGGATAGGTATATGAATAGGTAAATGAATAATTAATGATGTATAACATTCTTCGACCGGTCCCTCAATTACTATTTGAATTGGGTATTTTGTCATGATTACGGTACCTTTATTATATGTGTAATTATATCCTTCTGTTATTTTATGTAGATAGTTTTTATCATATACTTCTTGTAAAGCTATTATATGAAATGATTTGATAATATTTGATATTTTATCATATGAATCTTCCATTTCATAGTTTTTAAAATCATGAACATTTAATGTCATAATAGAAAAGCGTTTATCCATATAATTAAGAAAATTATATTTTATATTTTATAATAGTATAAATGAAGTATTTATTAATTGATCTTAGAAAGAGTGATGAAGTATATAGCCAACAATTCGAACATTCCGAAGAATATAAGGTATATAATATTCCTATGAATATGATACGTTTTAATAGTCGTATGATAATAGAACATTTAGAATATGTCGATGAAATATATCTTGTTTGTGGGAGTGCAAGAAGAGCACAATTCATTAAAGATAAATATTTTTCAGAGTATAATAAAATAATTGTTAATAAAGAATTACAATTTTCAAATCTTAAATTTGGAGAAAATAAGATATCATTAAATGGAAAAGAGATATTATTTAATGTAATTGGTAGTAATAGCTTTAACATTTACAGTATTATGAGAGTTATTCAAGTTATGTTAGGAACACTTATATTGGTTCTAGGGGGATATACATATTCAAAGATAAATAAAAATAAGAAATTAACAAAGAATATGAATAAATTACCATTAATCATATTACTACTTTTCGGTATGATGGCATTAATTAATGGTTTAACATCTACATGTACAATGTCAAAAATATTAATAGATCATTTGAATTAAAATTAATATCTCCTTCTAGTACTTCTACGTCTAGTATTCTTTCTTCTAGTATTTCTACGTCTAGTATTCTTTCTTCTAGTATTTCTACGTCTAGTATTCTTTCTTCTAGTATTCTTTCTTCTAGTATTCTTTCTTCTAGTATTCTTTCTAGTACTTCTCCTTATATTACTTCTACGTTTTTTTCTAAGGCGACGGCTCCTGCTCCCACCCTTCTGTAATGTTTTTTCTTTTAAAACAGAATTGAATTCACGTTTAAAACTATCAATATCAGCCTGAATCTCTTTTTTATCATCTTCCGACTGATTCAACAGCATCAATGACACAGAATCATCATATATTTGTCTATAATGATTCAATAATCTTTGGAATGTGGGATTGCCTATTATATTTGGCCCACGTAATTTAAAGTTGCGGAAATTGGCGAAAAAACCTGAATTATCCAAAGCACTTAATAACACCTTATTGAATTCATCCAGACCCCAAGAATCCCCCACATCGAACATCGTCTCGGCGACCTTTTCTGCGGAAGTGGATGGGTTTTGTTTCAGTAAATCTGCAGTCCTCTGCTCAAGTATGTATAATTTCTCAAGATGCTTTAATCTAAACGTGATTTGCCAGGCGGGGATACCAGGAACTAATTTGACTTTTTCATCTCCTCTCACCATACCATTCTCCATCGAAGTGGCCCATAATATATAGCCTAATAGCGAGCGCTCTAAGGAATCCTCTGGTGTTTTAGATACTTCTTTTACAACTTTACTGCAGGCTGGGTTTCCCATATTCTCGCATCCCGCAGTCCACCTATATCCGTATGAAATAAGCCATTTCCAATCTTCGCCACGATTCAATCCGCGTTTAATGGCGTCGTCTGCAAAGGAGTTGCGGGTCTCCCCTTTGAAGCTCCCGAGTGGATCGAACAGCTCCCTATGCCTTAATGCGTCTGCTCTCCAGCTAGCGAGATCGAACCGCTCCCCAGGCGTGCGAGGGAGGTGACCCCCAAGCCCCTTAGCTAACTCGTCCACCTCATCTTTCCGTATTAACTCTGCGCGCTCGTTCCAGAGCACCGACTGGCCTGCGCCTCTGTTCTCCACCTCAATCACTAGGGACTTCTCCTCCCTCGATAGTTTTTTAAAAGGTTTCGATTTGTCAATTTCACGATACTTTCTCAAGAGGGGCATCCAGGAGTCATCGTACTTCTTCTGCGCGACTGCCTCCTCCTCTGCTGTTGGCCCCTTGTTCAGATCCTCCTGAATTGCTCTGTATTCATCCGTCGAGATGTCGCCTTTCATGACCCCCGTCCTTGCCCAGCCCTCCCCACGCTCGCGCTTCGCCTTCACCTCCTCCTCGAGTTGTCTATCGATCCACGCTGCCTTCATCTCCTTCTCCTCTTCCGATAGATCTTCGCCTGTTCCGGGACTTACTTCCTCATCCGCCCCAGTTTGCGGCTGCTCCTCCCCAGTCAACTCTATGGTCCCCTCCTCCCCCTGCTCCTCCCCAGTCAACTCTATGGTCCCCTGCTCACCTTCTTGGTGACTGCTGATTAGAACTTCTCTTGATTCCGGGTCAGTACCACTATCCTCCATTATTATAATATAATATATATTTATTTTATATAAAGTTAAAAAGATATCTTTATACAAATAGATGGAAAAAAGTGTTGAGTGTATATTCAAAATAAATGAAGTCCTTAAAAAATGTAATCTTTCGGGTGAAGGATATGATTCTACTGAAGTAGGGTTCTTTCAACAAGATACTCAGAAAAAATTATTTGAAGTTGATTTTAATAAGATAGTTGAGCTTCCGAAAGGAATTAACCGCAATGTAAAACATATTTACGAAATACTTGGAAATATGAAAAAAGAAATATATATAGGTGAATGGACTATAATGACAATTGAAAAAGCGATGGAAGTATACAATGAGTATAAAATTAATGGTAGAGAAAATGTATATGATTTTGGATTTAGATATTTAGGTATGGGTCACATTGAAATTGTATCATGTGATCTAGATGACTTTAAAATATTCTTTCATCGTGGTGGAGGTAGCAATGGATATGATAGAGAAGATAATTTCCAAGATATAGTGGAAAATGGGCCTAGGAAATATCTGGAGAATAAAAAGACGTTTGATGAATGGTTTTATAATATTATAATATTATAAAGTAGAATGTCTAACATTCAACCCGAAATCACTGAAGGCCCCTTGAGTCTCAATGAAGAGGAGAGAGATAATCAAACACAGTACGAGTCCGTTGAATCGCGACACTTCAATTCACTAGAGTTCAAGTCTAAATCCATCATCAAATACTCACCCTACCATATTCTGGATGGGGAGGCGTACTGGTATCAGTTTGCGCCTGCAGCGGTAAAAAAATACATTCCTTCACTGGTTTCATGTAAAATTCAGTCTGGCACTAAATGTTTCATAGAGATCGAACGAATGAAAGGTCCAACGCTATCTCATCTATACACTAACTGCTGTATGTGCCCTAACACTCTTAGCGAACATTTTAAGACACTGGAAACATTCCACGAATGTGAAGCAAATGAAGATTTTACAATTGATATCATGCAAAATTACATTCCAAAAATCCGCAGCCGGTGCAAAGAATCAGGTGATATTTTTGATTCTTACTGCAAAGGGTGGGAAACTGTGCGAGACAAAATTATTGACTTTCTGGAAGAGTACACAGCATCAGGGATAGCTAAGGAGGTAGTAATCCATGGTGATCCAGTATTCTCCAACGTGATTGCCACACTAAACGATGGACTGAAGCTGGTAGACATGCGCGGGAAGCAAGGTGATGTCCTAACACTTCGCGGTGACATGATGTACGATTATGCCAAGACATATCAGTCTATATGCGGATACGATTTTGTATTGCTCGATATACCACGCTGCGATACCTACGTGAAAACTATGCGTCAATTAGCGGATGATTATCTGACTGAAAGATTTGGGGAAGAAGGTTTACGATACGTAAGGATAATCACTGCGAGCTTGTACTTTTCTCTCATACCGCTACATGATGACCCTGTAAAGTTAACCAAATATTTTGAGCTGTGCAAGGAAGTCCTGGATCTTGTGCCTCAGGTATGAAGAAGATAACACATTTCCTACCAGCAAGCTGAGGATGAGTTTCATCCATCTTGCGCCATTCCCCCCCGCCTTATAAATTTGAATTGTAGGTTTTGAATTTTAAAAACAATTGGAGGATGTCTATCATTCCACCAGATATCCCCAAAGGCTTCGAGTGTCTCAATGGACTGGGACCTCATTTACAGCTACAGTTCATCTACTACAGCAATGGGAAGATTACAATGGTTGACAAGGCACATGTGTTCAGGAACTCTGTAGAGAATGGTGATGATATGAATCTATATCCTGTGAGTGGAGAAGTCCTTGTGGAAAAGGATGCTTCAGGGGAATATCCTGTTGGAATGATGTTGTTCGGAATGCAGTATAGTTTTCAAGATGTGAAGGATTATCGTGACTTTCAGAAAGGATTTGATCCCGATGAGAAAACATATCCCGGGATACGCTGTGGAATCAGTGAGACAAAATTCTTCAATATCGCGGTAGCTATAAACAATGAGCTCAATGAAACTCAAGGAGGACAGGTACGCAACTATCTTTTCAAACAATTGAACTTTAGTGAAGATTTAAAGAAGATTGAGTCAGTCACTCTCACAGAAAGGGTCCTAAAATACATCTCTAATTAAATCTATATACAAATTTGAATTAATTGTTTTTTTGTTATAACAAACAACTATTTAGGAAAGATGTTCCACCCTACTCTGGAAAAGCCGGATATCATTCGTGACCACCATTCTTGGTTCGGAGCACATGGAGTGGATTCCCGTGGATATCATGATCCGACTGAAGGTATGAAGGGGGCGAGATTTTTCATCCAATGTTTAGAGGGTCACATCAAATTCAAAGTGGACAATCCTGCGCCGAGACGATACTTTATAGAATCAGCTACTATATGGAAGGATTTGGCCATACGCGGTTTCCTCATGAAAATAGTAAAACCTACAAAAGATGGAAAAGAAATTAAGTTTACAGCGGATGATTTAATAGTTTATATTCAGATGTTTCTCCCTGAAACCGAAGAATGGAAGGAAGCGATTATTGACGAAACACGAGATCAGACACATCCTGAAACTAGTAGAGATTATCCTATGAGGAAGCAAGTTGTTGAATACTTCGAAAGACACTTCTGTAAGAATGTAGAAAAGCTTCAAAAAACGATTGTGAATGTTTACAGATATCTTGAATATATGGAGAAGAACGGAAATATGAAGGTTTAAAAAGGATAATACATTTTATAAATCCATTCAAGTCCTTTTAGCCTTTTAACTCTTTCTTGTTGTATTAGCTCTATAAGTTGTACATAGTTCATTTATCTATTTTTTTAAAGATTGTTTAAATAAATTTGAAAAATTATTTATTTTTATTATAAAAGAAGAATAATGTTCCGTCTATTGAGACTATTTAAGTTTTATGAAAAGAAATTACAACTTGGTAGATGGAACTATGTAAAAGATAATGAAGAATTAAAGAGAAAGATATACTTAGCGAATCACGATCATTGTGGTGTATGTGGTATTCTTGATAATAATGAATAAATTATGGACCATGTGTGTTTCTAGGTTTATCTTTTAGATACGCACGTGTAATTATACATTTCGAGTAACCTATATTTTTACTTTTCATTTTTTTCTTAGTTTTATTATCAACTGAAACTGATTTAACCATAACTCCAACCTGTTCATGTTTTATACCATTCTCACCTATTTTCGAATCTATCTTGAATACATTCATTCCATTTTTAGCTTTTTTATATTCATGACTGAAGTTTTCAGAAAACTTGTAATCTTTATCAAACCTTTTAATGAATAATTGAACCATGCCTTGAGTGACAGATTTTAATTCAACTTCAAAATAATGATATCCACCTTCTGGTTTATCATTAAACTTACGATAAATATTTACGGTCCCTTGAACTGTTTTCTTTGGTATTAATTCTGTATCATTTTCTTCTTCTTCTTCCGTAGGTTTAACAGTATAATTAGGCCATGTATTATAATCAGGTAATACACCTCCTCCAGAATGAAAACCACCAAATGAACCTGTTTTCATTTCTTGAATACCTTCTAAATATTGCATCGCTGTAATGCACCATCCGCTTGGACCCAACGCACCTAAGAATCTATCTTTTTCTTTATTAATATAAATTGGTTTCTTATTAATTAATCCTTCAGAGAGAGTGTATAAACCATCACAATCAGCATAATTATTACCATTTTCTTTTGTTTCAAAAAGATAAGATGTTATTTTCTTTTCTTTTGGAGAAGATTTTTCTTTAATGTAAACACTTGAACATTGGTCCTCTTCTATTTCTTCTAATTTTCCAGGTGGAAGATTTATAACAACATTATTATCATCATCTATTCTTGTATAGCGGTAACTGTTTTCTATTCCGGGGGGCTCCCATACAGTATCTAAAACAACATCTACATCTTCTTCTTTATCATATTGTGTATAATTATATTCTCTACTATTTTCTATATGTTCTTCTTGTATATTTCCATTTTCTCTCTTTGTAATATACTCTTTAACTTTCCAACTAAGGTATGCTCCTAAAGGAGTAAGGACAGGTGCTAAAAGCTTGATAGTTTCATTGTGTTCTGGATCAACCAAATAACTAGTGAAGTTACTCATTTATTTTATATAATATAAAAATATTATTTTATAATTTACAAAGATTATTTCTCAAAAGATCTAAAAATAATAATTCCATGTATTTTTTACATTCATCTAATATTTCTTGATCAACTTTATCTTCTAAAGACTTAAAAAAGAGATAGTGTTTTTTCATTCTCATGATTATTTCATCGTTATCCATTATTTTTAAAAGATATAAAAAAATAATCTTAAATTAACATATTATGGATATACCCGATTTACCAGATGATATCTTAAATAAGATATTATTGGAATTAAAATATATAGAAAAGCAAAAATATTTTGATAAATGTAAAAAGTGGTTAATAAGAGATATTTCAAAATTAGAAGATATAAGGTATTGGATTGAATGTGAAAAAAGTTTTAAAAATATTAATAATGGATATGAGAAAGATTTTGATTATGAAAAGTTTGATGAAGTAATTCATGAATTAAATACTATTTTCTCTTTCTGATAGATCTTCTTCTGCGGTTACTAGTCCTTCTTCTACGGTTATTAGTCTTACGTTTTTTATTAGTCTTACGTTTTTTATTAGTCTTTCTTCTATTAGTCCTACGTTTTCTATTAGAACTACGTTTTCTATTAGTTATACGTTTTCTATTAGTCTTTCTTCTATTGGTTCTACGTTTTTTATTAGTTCTACGTTTTTTATCCTTTAATCTACGTAATCCACCACCACCGAAACCAGGGGAGGGCAATTCATAAACTTGACCATCCGGGTCCACCTCTCCCCCATTCACTTCTCCACTTGGGACAAAACCACCATTATTATATATCCCTTTGAGAGATGATAAATAATAATACATAATAGCTGCTGGTTTATCTCCACCTAAGTAAATGCAGTTATTAGCTAATGCTTCAATAGCTTGTAGAAAATCACCTAAAAATTTCCTCACAAATACTGTCTGTATTCCATTTTGATGTGAATTACCTGGATCCCCTTCACTATCCCCCCTTGATTCATTTGTCGGGTCAATCCATTCAGGGTTTTCTAAAATTTTTTCTAAATAAGATACAGTTTTCCCTATAGAAAGAGGTTGTTTTTTATTAAAATCTTTTTCATTAAAATCATTTATGTAGATGATGTATTTATTATTAATTTTTAATTCTACTGAACCAGAAACAGTTATATTACCTTGTGATTTGACTTCTAATCGTATTCTAAAAAAAGTTGTATCATCTACATAAATGTTTACATTTATAGATTTTCCAGTTCCAATAGTATCTTTTATTTCTTTTGAATCACGATGTGCGCAATCTCCAAATGTTGACATAGGGTCAATAGAAGAAGTAAAACAAATACTATTCATTATATTATTCAATTTAAGGATTTTACGTATATTATTAGGAATAGCATTATTTATGTATGGCAGATTTTTATCAGCATTAAATTTATCATTAACTATAAGTGTAGTTTTTAGATTGTGTAAACAATCGTTCCAAAGATTATTATCTAAAGTACCACCATTTAGTCTTCCTTCGCCATTAAAAATACGATCAAATTCATTACCTGTATTAAATACATTATTAACACATTCTGAAGATACTATATAATCCTTAACTTCACGTTTGGTGGTTTTGTTTGTTTCTATATCACTTATAAAATCATTGAAGGTGAGCTTGGGGTCTTTTATAAAATTATACATTTCAAAAAGATATTTACGAATTAATGTTGTTAATATTTCTTTTCTGTATAGTTTATCAGCCTTAGTAAAATTAAGTTTCCCACTGAAATTAGGTCTTTGATATTCTAAAAATTTTATTATATTATCTACAGTATCTAAATAGCTACTGTATTCTATGATTAAATTTTTTATCAATGCCTTATGATTATTTATTGAATCAACAATACGGTTTACTGCCTGCTGCTGAGGCGTGAGCCCCTGCTGCTGCTGAGGCGTGAGCTGCTCCCCCTTAAAAGCCGTAGAATATTTTACAGATAAATTGTATATCATTGATAGATAGTTTATTCTTTTAGGGGATAAACTGGTAGCCCCTGCTTGTATATATGTATATACTATAGATGGGATAGAAGGAGGAACCGACCCAAAAGATGATAATCCCTCCTCACGAGCCCCCATAATATCTCTATATTGACTAGATGGAAGCATTGATTCACCTTGAGTCCAAAGATCCTTTAAATTATTCATAATTATTATTTGAATTATAGTCTCAAAAAATAAATAACCTAACTTTTTATGTTCTGGTTTAATTAAGACTGTACTACCTTCATATAATAATATTATATCTTCCTCTTTTTTAATACCATTAAGGGAACTTTGTATTATAAAGCTTTTCAAAAAACGAATAATATTTGTTATAGATTTTTTAAATAATTTCATTTCATTTATTTTTGAACCAATCTGTGTAAATAATGTCCCTTTATCAATATTAGTTCTATCTCCTACTTCTAACTCAGTTTTTTCAAAAAGATCTAATATTTTATCTTTTTTTTCAAGGCTCTCTGTATCATCCATTATATTTCCGGTAATTATATCATTATTATCATCTAAAAATGTTTTACCTAACTCAGTGGAAAATAATCCACTATATCGAGTATTTATCACACTTATTTTTTTGTAATTTTCGATAGTTGTTTTAATAACTTCCATTGTATTTACTAAGTTATCGCGCTCTTTACCTGTGATCTCATCCAACCACCGTTCTTCATAAAAACAAGTGGGTGTATAGTCATCTTCGCAGCCTCCGCCATATAAAGTACTCGCACCACCTCCCCCTAAATCATCTAAACCACCTAAATCATCTAAATAACCTAAGTCTAGAATATCTAATTCTGGTTGAGTTAAACTCCCTCTAGTATCTACTTCCATAGCCTGTTCGCCGTACTGCTGCGTATTTTGACCTGTATACATATCCTGTTCACCGTAATTGTCCCCCCATGCTCCGTAACCGAAACTCCCATTATTTTGATGTGTCTCCATATCCTGGTTACCCACTACGGGTTGCGTATTTTGACCTGTGTCCATATCTTGCGGAACACCATCATTGGTCCCTTCTCCCGTAGCCATCTCCTCCTCCCCCCATGCCTGAGCAGGTGCCCGCTGTTGTTGTGGAGGGTCATCATAATCCATTGCTTTTTCTAATTGTTCTGATGCACCTGTGACCACATCTGGTAAGCCGGCAACGAGTGGAACTTCACCTAATCCAAAACCTTCCTCAAAATCAAAATCGTCTAAATAAGCAGGATCATTATATTCAACATTACCCAGGCGAGCAAGTGTAGGAAGTCTTAATTTGAGTTTTTGCATCGTGTCCGAAGGCAGGCTAATAAAATAAATTTCTTCTTCTGTAAAATTAAGAATAATGAAATCTACTAATAAATCTTCAACATAATCTTTATAGTTCCTTCTGTCAACAGGAGCCTGTTCCCCTTGTGTTAACCGAAGAAGCCGTTCCGTATCTACTTCCTCCTGCGCACGAAGTGCCTCGACATCTACTCGTTGTTCAAAATCATGTTTTTTAAATAAGAAATTTATTGATATTTTTAAAGCTTCTATGAAATCACCGAAATGTTGAATATGTGCTAATAGACGATCATAGTTGTCATTAAAAATTTCATAATATTCTTCATCTATAAAATTTTGATACCCATCAGTTAAAGAATAAATAACAGTCTCAAATATATTTATTATATCCTCAACAACAACATCTTTTTGAAATCTTTCTGAAGTTGGTAATGAAAACACCATTATTTTTTCAAATATATTCGTAATCCTTGTAAACTGAATATTCTGGTCTACTTCAACAATCTCTTCTGGTGACTCCATTATTTTATCTAATACTTCTAATAAAGAAGAAATAACTTTATGATAATTTTCTCTAGTTATAATTGTATTGCCGCTAACAATATCTTCACCTCTATTTAATCTATTTATATATTCTTTAATGACTTCTATTTGAGATTTCACATTAGATGACGGTCGCTCTCGTGTTAATTTCGTATCTAAATTATAAAACTCAAAAAGACATTCTAGATAATCTAATGATTCTTCTCGGGTTTCAGGAATCTTCTGGGCGGACTGTTCCTTCAGCTCCTTAATTTGTTCTCGACTCGGTCGTAGATTTTCTTCATATATTCCCATTCCAGTTTCGTCCCCTTCATTACCTCTCGCAGGGCCATCAGCTTCTTCGCTATCACTATACCCTTCATAATCCATTACCTGTGTCTCTTCATCAGATGATCCTGATAATGGACCTCTAGGTGGAGAGTCAGCCGCGCTCCTGTCTGAAACAACCCTTTGTAAAGAGTTAGGACCTGGTTGCTGCTCTTGCTGCATCCCCACCATCGTACTCCTCCTCCTTAGAGCGCTCGCAAGTCGATCATTTTTCCGCTTCTCCTCTCTCGAGCCCCGTGCATCTATCTTTCTATTGAGAGCCAGCGACCCCTTCGCCTGCGCCTTCCTTCGCTCTTTTTTGCGCATAGCACTACTAGGCTCCCCCCCACCCAACTTAGCCCTTAGATTATTAGCGTCAAAATGAGCTTTTATCTTTTGAACATTTTTTTTCGTAAATAACATCTTAAATTCTTTATTTGTTTTATCAGCATCAAAATCATGGCAAGCATCATGTAACATTATCATAATTATGACAAAAAATTGGCACTGAGTTACTTGAAGTTCAAAATTTATATCTTTTAATGACATAATTATATATATATAATAGATAAATTATATTAAAATTATCTTATTTTAAATACAATACCATCTTCTCTGAGAAACATATCTTTATTCAAATTAACGAGACCTGAGTCCCAACCATCTAGTTTAATAAGATCATCAATAACTTTATTAGTACCAAAATACGGGTGTTCTATAATTTCTCCTTCACTATTATGGCCGAGTGTAGCATAAATGTGTCCATTCACTACGATTGGTTTCTTATTTTCAGTTACAAAAGTATAGATATAGTCACATTCCATAACCTTTGTAATAAAATTGTTTGGATGATTAATAGGGAAAAACCATTCATCATTTTTGAAGAGTGGATGATATGGAGTTACCTTTAGATCTGTATTATTACTATCACTAACAATTGTTAGTAATTCTTTCCCACCATAACATTCTGTTTTTACAACACATACAATCTCGGTTTCAATGTAATCATTTATATCTACATCATATGATACAACTTTATCCCCTTTAGAAATACTTGAAGCATTAATACTACCTCCTACGGTTTGTATAATTGAATCTCCTGTACAGCATCCACCACTGGCATTATTATAAACAGACATACTACGCAGAGGAGCTTGCGTTTGATAAACTCCCCTTCCACCACCCCTTGTAACTACAGGGGGAGGTCTAACAATATCCGGTTTTGGCGGAGGAATAGCTTCAAAAACAGTTGATATTTCATCACATTGTTTATCAAACATTTTACATTTAAAATTAAGGATACCTTTATCTTTAAAATTATTACACATTTCATTCTTGTAAGCATTTTGAAGAGATCTCAAATAATGGATACCCCATCTATTAAACCAATCTTCTTTAGAACCTCTCGTTGTTAAATTAAGAGCTTCTTTTATTTGAGTATTGAAATCTTCTATAAAATTATTAACATACTTTCCAGGACGTTCTCTCATGATTAAAAGAAATGATTCTATCTTTTCTTGAAAACTGTTATCATTATATTTCTTTGATTGAATAGCTCCATTGATAATCTCAATGGCATTATGCCTCACAGTCTGTTCAAATATTTTATCATACTTAAAACTAGCTATATTATTTTTAATTTCACGATCTGATAGAATTAGAGTAATTTCGACACTATCTTCTAAAT
>Ga0181379_1000746_pt1 | contig 15666 bp, 22 predicted proteins | sample 2SPOviralmetaG_FD_130115 | JGI IMG/M metagenome (GOLD analysis project Ga0181379, IMG submission 130115) | Marine viral communities from the oligotrophic San Pedro Time Series (SPOT) site, San Pedro Channel, CA, USA - 2 SPOT_SRF_2009-07-10 | ecosystem: Environmental > Aquatic > Marine > Strait... | reverse complement strand
TAATAGGAGGCACATTTATGGAAACGTTTAATACGTTTAAGGACTTTCTTAGCCAAGAGTGGACTAAGACTGTAGAGTATCAAGCACAATCGTGGACTGATGCTAAAATTCAACTTGCAACAAACCAAGAACAGGTTACAGAATTGTTCAATAAGGTTGTTGCACCATTTGTAAACTAATGAGGCATAAAATGAAAGGCTTAATTAAAACAATCGCACTAGTTGGTGCATTGGCTACGCTAGGTGCGTGTTCATCATATACAACTATTGCAGAACGAGACACGTATGCTCAACCAAAGTGGTATGCAAAATGCGCCCAAGAAGGTACCGAAGGTTGGTTCTGGTGGAGTAAAGACTATGTATATGCTTGCGGATCAGGACAGAGTGTATATCAACAGGCGGCTGAAGAACAGATGTATGCAGTTGCTATGAATAACTTTGCGAAGCGTATTAACGGCAAAGTAAATAGTGAAACGTCTATAGAGTTTAATAACGATAATAGACAGACTAATACGTTTATTTCTTACAAAGTGTCGGACACAAAAGTTCGTCAACACATTGAAGAAGAACGTGGCACTTACATCTATGCAGGTAATACATATACCTTTGTTAAACTTAGAATGCCTAAAGAAGTATTCGACGGTTTAATTGCAGGATCAAACTAATGGTTAGAGCAGGATTAGTCATTGTAGCACTAGTCCTGTTATCTGCTTGCAGTAGTAAACAAGTTGATTACAAACCTCCGTATTGTTATACTGATCAAACAATTCAAACACAAAACGGAGATACAGTAAGTAGTGAAACTACATTAGAATGTAGTGACAGGCCAGGTCAACAAACAGCAATTCAACGTGCCGGCATAGATAAAGGGTGCGAAGAATTTTGGTATACAGAAACAAGGAACGGACAATCAGTTCCAGTGAGAGGAGTACGTTGTGAAAAACTTGATGGCAGTTGGGAAGTCCTTAATATTAACGGCTACGTTCGTTAGCCTAATAGGATGTACCTCGCACAGTGTAAATCAAAGTGCGAGTGTTAAGAATAGTGTAACAGGTCCTTATGGAGCCGCAAGTAGTTCAGTTGACATTGCTTGGCATATGTTTCAAGACTGGAACTACAAATTAAATACACAACAAAAATCAAAACAAACACATGCAGTGTATGCCGCTCTTGAAAGTGAATACGGTGTTATACATAAATGGTTTGAAGGCAATGCATTTGGTGCCGCAAAAGCAGTACATGGTTATCCACAAGGTAGCGGATTTTGTAGAGTTATCTTTACAACAGTAAGAGTAGATAACAGACAAAGAAATTACGAAGATACCGCTTGTAAAGAAGAAGGCCATGAAGGTTGGCGCTTTGTAGTTAAGTAATACTATATCATCGGGAAAGAAATTGATTAAATACAATATGTTCTTAGCAATCTTAACAATGCTAACTGCTCTATGCATTAGTGCAGTAGCAATATATTATTCTGTTGCAGGCTTAGTGGCTATTTTTGCCGCGGCCGCAATACCTATTATTATCATGGGTTCCGTACTAGAAATTGGTAAACTAGTTACCGCAGTGTGGCTTCACAAGTATTGGAAACAAGCCGCATGGTGGTTGAAAAGTTATCTCGCTCTTGCGGTAGTTGTACTCATGTTTATTACAAGCATGGGTATTTTTGGTTTCTTGTCAAAAGCACATATTGAACAGACAAGTGCAGGCGAAGAAAGTGTAGCACAAGTTATACAAATTGAAAACGAGATTGTTAGACTTAATGCTATTATTGATCGTGCTGACGATAAAATTGAAGCACTAGAAACAAGTGGCACAGGTAGTGATGCTAATATACAATCACAAATTGACAAAGAGCAAGAACGTATTGACAAAGCATACGAACGTATTAAACCTGCTATCGAACAACAGAACAAAATTATTACAGACGCAAGAGGCACAGATGCAAATAGAACTAAGCCTTATGAAGATCAACTTACAAGTATTACAGCAGAGATACTACGTTTAGAAACTAGTGCAAAAGAATACGAAGCAAAGATTGAAAACTTAGACTCAGACTCAAGCGGAGTTGAACCTTTACTAGCACAGATAGATGCACTAGAAAAAGAAATCATCCGTGTAACTAATCAATTACAATCAACTGAAAAAGGTGAGATACGTGCCGGACAAGCAATCATTGGTGTATCAAGTGATGGACTGTTTGGTGGCAACACTAGGACTGCTCTTGCTAAATGGGTACAAGGACAACGTGATAGAATCACACAAATACAAGGCGAAGTTGCCCAGGTACGGAAAGATGCAACATCACAAGTGGATGCTGAAAGAGTAAGACTTGCAGGTGTAGTTAAAGACATACGTGAAGTACAGATACCTGCACTCAAAGAACGTGAACTTGTAATGCTAGGTAAGATTGACGAAGTACGTCAAACTGAAAGTCCTGTTATACAAACTGCAAGAGATGAAATACAACGACTAAGTAAAAGTGCAGAAGCACAAGTAGTTAATAGTGTAGCACTAATTGAAAGACTACGTTCACAACTAGCACAAACAGATAAAGCGGCAGAAATTGATACGGCTGTTGACGAACAATTATTAAAAATTAAAACTGCTGAAGCAGAACTAGATACTCTTGTAGAAGAGAAGTATGCACTAGAAGGCGAGTATCGTAAACTAGAAGCAGAAGTAGGACCAATCAAATACATTGCTGAGTTTGTATACGGTGAAGCGGCAGATAACACAATGCTTGAAGAAGCAGTGCGTTGGGTAATTATAATCATTATCTTTGTGTTTGATCCATTGGCAGTATTACTATTGATTGCATCACAGTACACATTTGAATGGCGTTACTCAAAAAAAGAAGATGACTTTGATTGGAAATCGTACGAGCAAAAAAGAGCGGAAAGAATGATGGCAAATCCAGGTTATCCGCCCAAAGAGGAAGAAGTAGATGAACGAGTGGATCAACCTACAGACAGCAATATACAAGATGATGATGTGGAACTTGATGAACGAGATCGAGAAGCCGATGATGAAGAAAGTCTATCGGGACGGGGCGATGTGGAACCTGACGAAGAACAAGTTCCTGACAGTATCGAAACCCAAGAAAGAACTGATACCGAGCAGGACACCGGAGGAAGTGCTACAGCACCTGAACAGGTAGAAGAAGATATTACAGAAGAAGAACTAGAAGAAATTTTAGAAGAACCACACATTTTAGATACACCACCAGACAATATTGAAACAGAAGCAGAAAAAGCACGTAGACAAGATTACGATGAAAAACATGCTACTGACGAATGGAAAACTGCAAAAGAACAATGGAAAGCAGAACATCCAAACGAGACACTTAAAGAGAAGAAACTATTATATATAAAAGGGCTAATAGATAATTTACCATGGGAAGATAAAGTTGATCAAGGTTATCAACAGAATGCTGAACAAGGTGAAGAAACATTATTTAATAAACTTAAGAAAGAGTAACCCTTGACAAAAATTAGCGTAATTACGCCACCCGACAAATTATATAACAAAGCACATAGTTTTGTATTAATTTACCCAGACGATGATATTAAAGAACAACTGCAAAATCTTATTGCAGATTGGGACGTTCCTATAAATGTTTACCTATATGAAGCAGAAGCAATTGATTGGTTGCTTGATATAGTACAGTCTGCAGACGCAGTAGTATTAAATTTGGACAATTCAGACACACAAGTAAGAGATTTAGCCAGTTATTTGGTAAGTCTTCCGAACGTTTTTTGGTTGACAAAAGCCGAGATCTCAGTGTATAATAAACTGAGCGTTAATAGAATATACAACTTAGACAAATTAGGAGGTACAGTTGAAAAGAAATAACAACAATAATTTTAGAGGTCCACGAGGTGGTGGGTTTTCTGGAGACAGACAAGCAAAGTCTGGACTATATGTAGAAGTCCGTAACGGAGACTTCAATTATGCACTACGTAAGTTTAAAAAGAAAGTGCAAGATTCAGGACTTATTCAAGAAGTACGTGAGCGACAAGCATACGTTAAACCAAGTGAAAAACGTGCAAAGCAAAAAGCCGCAGGTATAGCACGTTGGAAGAAAAAACAAGCAAAACAAAAGGCTGATTGGGGACAATAGAATGGAACCGGTTGCAACTGTAATCTTTCCAACTATTATTTGGAGTCACACAATAAAATGTGACTTGGATGCAATGTCTCGACATATCCTACAACTCAAAGACTCAACTAAAGGTGTAGCATTAAGTAACTACGGCGGATGGCAAAGTACTGATCAAGATATTTCCAGAGACTTTATTGAATGGCAAATACAATTAGATAAAGCAGTTAAGAGTGCTTGTCAACAAGGGCAACTCCCAGAATTAAAATTATATAATTTATGGTTTAATGTAAATGGGTTCGGAGCATACAACACTGTACACAATCATCAAGATTCGATTATAAGTGGTGTATTTTATGTAGACGTTCCTGAAAAGGATATGGGTAATATTGAGTTTTATCGAGACGATGACAGTCAATATTATTTGCCTAATTTAGATTCGTACAATGGGTTTACAAAACAAAAACATGTCGTAGAACCAGAAGCAGGACAATTATTATTGTTTCCAGGTTGGGTTAGACATGCAGTACAAGGCAATCGATCAAATAGAGATAGAGTTAGTATCTCTTTTAATTATGGAGTAAGATAATGCGTATCGAAGAAGATATGAAACTAGACTACAAGGATGTTCTTATTCGTCCTAAACGTTCAACACTAGGTAGTCGTAAAGAAGTTGATCTAGAAAGAGGATTTACATTCCGTAACTATAAATACGATAACAAACATACCACTGACGAATACAGACACTATCGCGGTACTCCTATTATGGCGGCTAACATGGATGGTGTTGGTACATTTGAAATGGCAGACAAACTTGCAGAAGGTAAAATTTTTACATGTCTTGTAAAAACTTATAGTGTAAACGAAATAGTTAATTACTTTGATAGTGACATATCAGAACGTACTGAGTTTGTTGCTATGAGTATAGGTATTACAGATAGAGATCATAATAAATTTAGAGATGTATACGAACAAACAGGTAATAAATTAAAGTATGTTTGTATTGATGTAGCAAATGGTTATTCAGAGAGATTCGCTACATTTGTAAGGGGTATGCGTAACAACTACCCAAATATTGTAATTATAGCAGGTAACGTAGTTACCGGAGAGATGACGGAGGAATTGATTCTTGCTGGAGCAGATATTATTAAAGTGGGCATTGGTCCCGGGAGTGTTTGCACTACTCGGATACAAACTGGTGTTGGATATCCGCAGTTATCTGCGGTTATCGAATGTGCGGACGCCGCCCATGGACTTGGGGGTCACATTATTGCTGACGGTGGGTGTACTTGCCCTGGCTATGTCGCTAAGGCCTTTGCAGGTGGAGCAGATTTTGGTATGCTTGGCGGTATGCTTGCTGGGCATGATCAAGGCGGCGGCGAAGTAATTACTAAAAAATATATAACAGATGAAATGTCAACTGGTACAACTAGAAAAACAGAAGAAAAACATTTTGTACAGTTTTACGGCATGAGTTCAGATGCCGCTAATACAAAGCATTTTGGTGGACTTAAAGACTATCGTTCATCAGAAGGCCGTGAAGTACTTGTTCCATATAGGGGCGATGTATCGGCTACAGTGCAGGATTTACTAGGTGGAATACGTAGTACTTGCACATACGCAGGCGCACAAAGGCTAAAGCACCTTATGCGTTGCACAACATTTGTACGTTGTACTCAACAATTTAACGGTGTGTATGCTACAAATGATAAATAAAAGTGTAGAAAAGGAAAGAGTCCTTTTTTATATGCAGTGCCCATTAGGGACTGTAAAATATAAATCTTGCTTATTATAAGGAGAAAACAATGACAAGAATGACAACTCTAGACATACCCTCAATACATAGACACTTTGTAGGTTTCGACCAAATGTTCAACGAAATGGACAGAATGTTTGAAAACTCAGCAAACAAAGGCGCAGGGTACCCACCATACAACATTGCACAACTTAGCGAAAACGAGTATATGATCTCGTTAGCAGTCGCTGGCTTTGGTATGGATAATCTTTCAATTGAGAAAGACGGTAACGTACTGCAAATTGAAGGTAAGGCTCCGATGGGAGATGAAAAAGTAAACTACCTACACAAAGGTATCGGCGGACGAAACTTCCGTAGAGAGTTTACACTTGCTGAACACGTTGATGTGGAAAATGCTACACTTGAATTAGGTGTACTTAACGTCCATTTAAAACGTGAAGTTCCTGAAGAACTACAACCTAAGAAGATTAAAATCAACGACGGTTTAACAATCGAAGGCAAGTAAAGTCTAGGGGGAGTGTAACAACTCCCCCACACAAAGGAGCATTTATGATGACAGAAATAATTGAAGATATCAAACTTGATGAAAAAATCAAAAAGAAAACCGAACTTCCTCGAAAGTATAAAGTGATTGTCCTTAATGACGATCAAACTCCGATGGAATGGGTGATTAGTATCTTAATACAAACATTTAAGCATACACAAACAAAAGCACAAGAACTTACTCTAGCCATTCATAGTGATGGGTCAGCCATTGTCGGCATATATAGTTATGAGATCGCTGAACAAAAATCAGTTGAAGCAACTATGTTAAGTCGAAACAATGGATTTCCTTTAGCATTTAAATTAGAAGTAGAGTAAAATTGAGCAATTTAAAAGAACTAACTTGGGAACATCATAAGAATGCAGAACGTCAAAAGTTTGTAAAAGAACTAATGGGCGGTAATATTACCAACGAACGTTATGCAACTTATCTGTTTAACCAACACCCACAATACGATATACTAGAAGCAATGGCAATGATGCAAGGGCATTTCAACGGAGCACCTGCACTACGTAGAGCACCTAGTATTTTAGCAGACTTTGAACAACTATGGGCAGGAGGAGATAAAGAACGTCCTCCACTATGTCCTGTTGTAAATGATTATGTTGAACACATGAAAACAATCATGGACGACCCACAAAAAGTAATGGCACATGTATATGTTAGACACATGGGAGATCTAAGCGGCGGACAAATGATTGCTAGAAAGGTTCCAGGTAATGGACGTTTCTATAAATTCAAACAAGAACACGATTTCTTGAAAGAACATATTAGATCAAAACTAAATGATGACATGGCTGACGAAGCAAAGATATGTTTTGACTTTGCAACACAATTATTTAAAGAAATGATGGAGTTACCAAACGCATGATCTGGGAAAAGTTAATTGAATGTAAAGATGAAATTATTAATATCTTTGACGACAAAGCAACAGAATATAATGAACCAGGTTTAGATCATTTTAATACTGATGACGGCGGCTGGATCAATCGTGTATGGCGAAATGATAACATTAGACGAGCACACATTGATGTAGTAGATGCACGTAACTCTAAAGGGTTATGGATGATGCACGTATGTATATTTCCTGACTTGAAGAACCCATCACCAATATACGGCTTTGATGTCATTGCTGGTAAGAATAAAATGACAGGAGCCTTCCACGACTTTAGTCCTAGTGCTGACCCAGACCATCCTATGATACAAGGATACTTTGAAAGTGTAGAACACTTTATTCCTGAAAAGCAACGTGAACTACCTGAGTGGGCTAGAAATATTTTTACAGGCAAAATGCTTGCCGCTGGTAATGTAAAATCAGAAGAAGAAGCAACAGAAATTATTCGAATTGCAATAGACAATTTAAAAGCGTATTTTGACGAAGTAGGTGCTACACAAGGCGAAGGTGATCCTGCTATAGTACAAGCATGTCAAGATTATTACTGCCACAATCAGCAACAAAATCCACATACCCCTAGTGTAATGAAAAGTTTAGGACTGCCTGAAGACGATGTCGATACATTTTGTAAAGACATGCTATTTCCAAAATTGAATAAATAGTATTGTAAGCAGAGCGTGAGGGCGTTCTATAATTTGAACTTCTTCAGTTTTGCTAGAAGTGTTTCTCGTTTTATACCTAATTTTTTTGCTGTATGTGTGCGATTGTTATTACACTCAATTAAAGCCTCTTTTATCCTATCAATAATAAATTTGTCAACTTCATCAGGTAATTTAGTTTGCTCTATTTCCTTATTACTCGGCCATAGTTCATCTAACGTATTCCAAATAATATCTTGCTCTTCTTTTTGTGTAAAGTCTACCATACTAATATTTATTTTGCCACAAAATAAACACCTTTATACTGGCTAAGGTGTAAAAATTTTTACACCTATGTGATAAATATTGTTACAAATCATCCAAGGAAGGGTCCGCGAAATAAATACAATGTAAGGAACTCATTATGAAAAAAATTACAATTATAATATTTTTATTCGGGGTATTACTCGCAAACGTAGCAAATGCTGAACTGACTTGGGGTTTTAAGAGTCCTGCTTTCCATTATGGCAATGGTTATTCATCACATGTTTTAAGTGTTGAACAACTACAATTTAATAGAAAGAAGGAAAGGCAAGATGAGGCAGAAGCAGAGGCAAAACGTATTGCAAGAGAGTTAGAAAATACAACCCTGAACAAATTTATTAAGAATGTAGAATCTCGTATATACGCAACTTTAAGTAAACAAATGGTTGATTCCATGTTTGCTGAGTGTGATGCAAGTGTGCAAACTTGTGCTACAAGTGGTACAGCAGACATTGAAGGATCACAAATAAGTTGGGTAAAGGATTCAACGACAGGAGAAATCACTTTAACAGTAGTTGAAGAAGATGGCTCAACAACTGAAATATCTATTCCTGGTTCGGGGGAGTTTAACTTTTGATACGTAAAATTCTTACTCTAGGCGCATTAGTATTACTGACAGCGTGTTCAAGCACTATGAATAAAAGCATAGAAATGTACAACGATAAAGGTGATGCTAGAATACAGCCCTCTCCGTTAGCACAACGATTAGTTGAGGTACCGGAGTTAGATGGTCCAGCAATGACTGTCGCTGTTTATAGTTTTTCTGATAAAACAGGTCAACGTAAACCAGCGGATAATATTGCGAACCTATCTAGTGCAGTAACACAGGGCAGTGAAGTCTGGGTAATTAAGGCATTATCAGAAGTAGGCAACGGAACTTGGTTTGAACCCGTAGAAAGAGTTGGCATGGATCATTTAATTAAAGAAAGACAATTGATCCGTAACACTCGCGAAGTATACGAAAAAGACTTACCCAATGGTCCAAGAGCACTAAAACCCATGGTGTTCGCAGGATTGATACTTGAAGGTGGTATAATTGGATACGACTCGAATGTAGCAATGGGCGGAGTTGGCGCAAGATACTTAGGTATTGGAGCACAAACTGAGTACAGGATTGATACAGTAACCGTGGTTATGAGAGTTGTGTCAGTTAGTAGCGGCAAGGTACTCTTGAGTATTGCAACAGAAAAGACTATTGCAAGCACAAGATCCGGAGCGGACATATTTAGGTTTCTAGATATGGGTACTAAATTGCTAGAGTCAGAGACGGGTTACTCTGTTAATGAACCAGTTAACTATGCTGTAAGAGCGGCAATTGAAGCAGGTATAGTTGCACTGATATACGAAGGTGAAACAAAGAGTTTATGGAAATTCAAGGAAGTAGAGGAAATAGAGATTACTGAATTAGATAGCGAGGTAATAAAAGAGGTAGACATTAGTTTACCAAAAATTAGACCAGTACCGCTAAATGAAGCGTTAGAAAAATGGCCTAATGAAAGACTTGCATGTTCAGCAAAAAATCTCTGTACTCCTTTAGAACCGGAAATTAGACCATAGGCTTTAATAATGAGGGACAACAATGACAAAACTAATAAAAATAACAGGGTTCGTTATTGGTCTAGCACTTGGATATAGTTCTCTGGCGATTGCTAATGAGATCTACATAGAACAAATTGGCGACAATTTAGACTTAGATATAACTCAAGACGGACAAAACAACGAATTTGGCGACAGTACTACTGACGCTTTACTAGATGGTGACGATATGACGTTTGCAATTACGCAGACAGGAAATACCAACACTATTGATGCTAAAATAAAAGGTGACGACTACACTGGTACGTGGCAGTTTACAGGCAACACTAACAATGTTGACTTAACTTGTGATAACACTTCTGGAGTAAATTGTCAAACTGTAACTGTAAACATCACAACTACAGGGTCAACTAACATATTTGATGTGTTTGTAGGTGAAACTGCAGATGCACAAAACTTAGTTGCTAACTTTACTGTAACAGGTGACGGTAACGTAGTACAGACTGAAGTTGACGGTGAAGATGCGGTTGTAACTGTTATATTGAACAATAGTTCAAGTAATAATTCAACTACACTCAACGATCAAAACTCAGGTAATAGTACACAAGCAGGTGGTAACTTAGTTGATATTGATATAGCAGGTGACGGTGACACAAATGGTCATAAAGTAATATTGGATGTTACTGGTGGTGGTAATAAAATACTAATCGACCAAAGTGGAATTTACGATAACACAGTTAATCTAGATATGACAGGTGATGCAGGTGACGTTAACATTACACAATCTGACTAAATTACTCTGCGGGGTTTGTTTTGTCTTAGTGGCTAGTATAGGATACGCTAAGACTTCAGAGACCTCCGTGGGTGCAATTGGACAAATTAAAGGTTCAGGTGTACTTGAAAGAGGAAAAGACGTAGTCATCGATGGTGACGTTGGAGTTGCTGTACAGTCAATGGACGAAGCAGTAACAGCAAATGGTACAATGCGTATCAATTTCATTGATGACACGCGAGTAGAACTTACAGAACAATCTAGATTAGTCATAGACGAATTTATTTATGATCCTAGTCAAGATATAGGAAGTCTAAGCATAAAAGCAAGTTTAGGCACAGTAAGATACGCAAGCGGTCAGATAGCAAAGAAGTATAAACAGAACGTCAAAATTAGTACACCAAGTGCAACTATAGGTGTGCGTGGTACAGACTTTGTAATGATTGTGGACGAGTTTGGCGGAAGTATGATTACTTTATTACCTAGTTGTGATGTGGAAGGTTTTTGCTATGTAGGAGAAATAACTGTTGAAACTGATGCTGGTTATGTAATAATGAATCAAGCCTTTCAAGCAACTTCAACTTTACATAGTATGAAAAAACCAACTCCACCGATAGTTATTGATGTTACAGAAGAACAAATCAATAACTTATTAATTCTTAGAAAGAAAAAACCTATATACGAAGCAGAAGAAGAGGAACGTCTTAGACGTAAAAAACTTGCTGACTTTTTAGATATTGACTTTCTAGAATTTGATGGATTAGATACAGACATACTAGGTGAAAGCACAGATACACTTTGGGTAACAGCATTAGACGAAACAGATTATATGCTAGGAGATCTATTATATGATATATTAGATCAATTAAATCTATCGCTTATGGCTTTGTTTAAAAATGAACTTGATATATCAAATGCCGCTTTGCTGAAACCAGATAAAAATATATATGGTTTTGATGCTACAACAGGTATTAGGTTAGACTTGGAAGATCCAAATTGGATTTGGCGTAGAGAAGATAATGGGGGTGCTGGAACCATTCAACTTAAAATGCATAACGAGTATGGTTATTCGTTAAATATACAGCAGGGAGATTTTGAAATTTATGATTACCGATTGGGCAGTTCGGCTAATAATACTATTGACATTATTCAAACCGGTCAGTAGTTTAGCAAACGATATTTACATTACACAAGTTGGAGATAATAGTGATTACACTATTACACAAGACGGCGAAGATAACAGTATCCGCAGTCTAAACACTACTAGTGGCAATGCCCAACTTAGTGGTAACAATAAAACTGCTACAATAACACAACAAGGTAATAACAACAGTGCCGGCATTTGGACCCACGGTGGTAACCAACAAATGACACTTACACAGGATGGTAATTCAAATGTAAGTAAAATGGACAATCACGGAAACAACAACAACATGTCTGTTGTTATTGATGGCAACAGTAATTCTACACATACTGAAATAGGCAATGGCGGAGACATTAATAACCAAATTAGCGTAATTATTGACGGTGGTGATAGTAATGCTGTTTATACTGAAGTACAAAACGGAAGTACAAACAGTATAGATGTACAACTACATAATCAGAGCAACAATATTAATACTGTTACAGTAAATGGTAGCAGTAATAATATAAAAGCATACCAAGGCAAGCACGAAGATGGTAATATAGATCCAGATGAAACTGGTGACAATGATGTGTATTGGATTGTTAACGGCAGTAATAATAATCTTGCAAGTTATCAAACAGATGACAACAACAATGGTGGACAGCATATTGCAAACTATATCACAGGTGATAGTAACGATGTTAAACACACACAGCGCGGCGGCGGTGATCATAAAGGCTATATTGAGATAACAGGTGACGGTAATGATGTTGAACTATCACAACGTGGCAACACTGATACACAGTTTGCTGATATAGTTTTAGATGACGGACACACTGTTGATGTGTTCCAAAGATATGGATCGCACACAACAAATATTGACTTAACAAATGCAGGCGGCGCATATAATTTAGAGTTAGATCAAACAGCAAATTCAAACAAAACCTACAACATCACAGGTACATGCACAAATGCAAATGGTTGTGGCGTCACTATTACACAAAACTAAAATAAATACAGTATGGAAAAGAAGAGTCGCTGGCAACGGTTCAAAGAATGGTGGACCATAGATCATGTAGTAGACGGTGTAGTTGACATTGCACTTCTGTTGTTCGACGTCATTACTAGTCCTATCTTAATTACAATTAGAATCATTAGACACTTTATCGGCGAACGTGTAGTAGGCGGAATCAAGTCAATAATCAAAACAATAGTTCGTTGGTTCGCTCGTAAAAGAGAATACAGACTTGAACACGGACACGGAATACTTAGAACCTATTGGTTGTTAATTCTATTAAGTCCTTTTATATTATTTTTCCTTTTTATTTTTATTGCAATGGCAACAGGTATTGCAAAAGACTTTCCTGAAATGTTAGAAATATTAATTAGAGGTTGTCAAGTAGGAGACTTATATTGGTGTAATACTGATTTGTGGTAAATACAAATAGTAGTGAGGGCTACTATTCCATTCTGAAAGGGCAATACCATGATAGATCCAATTACGGCAATAGCAGGCGCCACCGCCGCATTTAATACAATCAAAAAAGGTTTCGCAGTTGGGCGTGACATCGAAAGCATGGCTGGCGACTTAGGACGTTGGATGGGTGCAGTTTCAGATATTAGTAAAGCAGAGGAACTGAATAAGAAACCTCCACTGTTTAAAAAATTGTTCCAAGCAGGTTCAGTAGAAGAAGAAGCAATGCAAATCTTTATGGCTAAGAAAAAAGCAGAAGATATGCGTGAAGAACTTAGAAATATTATTTCTGTAACACGTGGGCCAAGTGCTTGGACCGAATTAGTGCAAACAGAAGTAAATATTCGAAAGCAAAGGCAAAAAGCAATTTACGACCAAGAAGAAAGACGCAGAAAAGCAGTAGAAATAGCCGCAATATGTATTGGTGTGGCAGTGTTGGGTGGATTTCTAATTACCTTAATCGTAATAGCGGCAAAGGCAAAAGGTGTGATGTAATTGGTTTACGAATACAAAGATTTTGTATACATACATGACTACGGTAAAGCAAGGCTTTACAAAGCAAATCACTTATTATTTAAAGGCAATGCATGGAGCGGAATACTTATGTTTCTTTCTCATACAGACAATGCACCAGAAGTTAGAAAAATGTTCAAGGCTCAATTAGAGCAACGTGAAAAACCTAAAGAAAAAAAACTTAAAGCAAAAAACGAAATAAATGAAATGCCTCCTAAAGTAGAGAAACCTAAACCAACTCCTACTAAAAAGAAAAAATCAATTTGGGAATAATAAAATGATACATGCTTTTATACTAGTTGTTCTAATTGGTTCAGGCGAAGATGCAAAACAGCAACCTGGCCCTATGTATTTTAGAAGTATTGATGTTTGTCAGTATTACGCTAAACGTATACCTAGACAATATGGTAACTACGGAAATAAACACCTAGTACCTGCTGAACATAGAATTACAGCATATTGCAAGCCAGTAAAAGTCAACCCGCAGAACACACTAGTATATGATCACTAAATACTAGCATGAGCAAGTATATCACACATTGGGCAGTAGCCTTGGTAACGGCTATAGTTATGTTAAGCATACATTATGGAGATAGCACCATTGTCCAAACGCTCCGGTTGAAGCAATTCGATATACTACAAACCACAGATCAACCGAAAATGTCCCAAGATGTTGTAGTAGTCGCTATTGACGAAACAGCCATTGAAAAGTATGGTCAGTGGCCTTGGAAGCGCGAGATACTAGCAGATATAATCTGGAAGTTACGTGAAGCAGGTGCGGGTATAATTGTACTCCCAATTCTAATGTCAGAGGTCGATAGATTAGGCGGCGATACGGAATTGGCTCAAGCACTTGTCGAGAACGGAATAGTTATAGCACAAACAGGAACTAGTTCTGGAATCAATCGCAACGCGGTCCCGCGCGGTATTGCGAAGATAGGTGACCCACTGCCATATATGTTTGAATGGCCGGGAATGTTGGGGCCTATACCACTGTTAGGAGACAATGCAGACGGTGTTGGAGTTGTAAACACATCACCTGAGATTGATGGCGTTATACGCCGAGTTCCACTCCTTATGCGTATCCAGGATGATACGTATCCTTCTTTAGCAGTGGAAGTTATTCGTGTAGCAACAGGAGCACCTAGTTACCAAGTCAAGGAAGCAGGTGCAGGAATAGAAGCAATACGAGTACCTGGATATCCTATAATAAAAACTGATCCTAATGGTCAGATTTGGTTGCGTTGGAATAAGCAATTTGAAACAATAAGTGCGGCCAGTGATGACCTAAGTATTGTTGTTGGCCGCACAGTTATTATAGGCGCACAAGCAGAAGGCATAGGCGGAACTATCGCTAGTCCGACAGGACCGCAATTCAATTATATGCCGGCGGCAGTTACACTACAAACTGTAATAGACGGAGATCAAATACAGCGTCCTTTTTGGGCTTTTCTTGTAGAATTAGTAACTACTGGTTTAATTGGTATTATTTTAGTATTATTAGCACGTTTTACACCCTACTACATAGTAGGTGGTGCTATTGTAGTGTTTTCTGGAGGTCTTGCTTATGGTGCAATATACGCTTGGCAAAACTACCTTTATTTGCTGGATGTTACAATTCCGGTCCTTACGGTTCTAATTGTAGGTTTACATGCAGTGTTTAATCGCTTTGTAAGTGAATACTTTCAAAAGCAAGAAATTAAAAAACAGTTTGCAGGATATGCGTCACCAACAGTTGTACGTATGTTACAAGAGAATCCTGCATTAATCAAAGAAGGTATGAAGAAAGAAGTTTCAATTTGTTTCTCAGACCTAAGAGGCTTTACACCATTAGGTGAATCATTTGGTGATGATGTAAAAGGCTTAACAAAAATTATGAATGGCTATATGGATGCAATTACGCAACCTATACTAGATGCAGACGGCATGGTCATTAAATATATTGGCGATGCAAGTATGCATGTACACAATGCACCTATTGATGATC